>RCUM01000111.1_pt1 | contig 70778 bp, 68 predicted proteins | sample 2166141 | NCBI WGS metagenome assembly RCUM01 (sample SAMN09932756, study PRJNA488358) | compost metagenome | isolation source: compost soil in crotonic acid-enriched | place: Germany: Experimental Botanical Garden | reverse complement strand
ATTCATCATTCCACGGCGGGCAGGGGCCATCATAGCCATAATATGTTCCGGCCATCGACTCATCGCCGGCAAACCACGCGGTGTAATCATTGATGCCATGAGTCAGGCCGCCCGGAGCGGAAGGGCCTGGCTTGCCTCTGGCAGAAATGCCGCTGGACTGAGCGCCTTCAATGATTTCGCCTTGATCCGCCGGAATGTTCAACAGCGACCAGTGATAGAAATCTGCCCGGGGCAGAGACGCCGAAACGGTTTTCCCCGGTTGATTAACGTCTTCTGCACGGGTTGGAACATCGGGATCGTGGCACAGAAGCACCAGCGCCTGTGTGCCTGCCGGCACGTCTTCCCAGGCAAGGTGCGGGTTGAGGTTGTCGGATAAACGAATACGGTTTTCAGGATCATAAACGGCAAAGCTGTTCTTGCCTGGGATGACCTCACCGTCTTTAAAACTGTGGCTGTATAATTTCATGTTATTGCCTTATCGATGGCGGAAAACACGATTATACGACCATTGCGCATCCTGATAGTTACCTATCCGGTCAAATTACTTCCTTAAACTGTCATTCTGACTGGATGTGTTGAGTCGGTTGAACGCACTGCGGGAGAGAATATTGGACCCGACTCGCAAACGCCCGAACTAACCGTGACGCTGTGTTGTTGTCGATACATCAATCGCCTCTCGTATCTGTTGCATGTCGCGCCCGGGAGGCGCCCCGAACTGTCGCAAATATTCGCGGTTAAACTGCGATGCACTTTCATAACCGACGATAAAGGCAACGTCCGACGCACGATGCTCGCCGGTGAGTAAAAGCTGGCGGGCTTCCTGCAGCCTTAGCTGTTTCTGGTAGCGAAGGGGACTGCTGCCTGTTATCGAAAGAAAATGGCGATGCAGGCTTGCCCGGCTCATACCGCTGATATCGCACAGTGCATCGATACGGAGCCGGGTATTGTAGTTATCTCTGATCCAGGCGACTGCCCGCCGGATACTGTTCAGTGCGCCCTCGGGTTGGGCAATCTGACGCAGCAGTTGCCCCTGTGGGCCCTGCAGGAGGCGATAAAGCAATTCACGCTCAAACAGGGGTGCAAGAACCGGGATATCCTCTGGCGTATCCAGCAGAGACAACAATCTCAACAAGGTATCGCGAAGTGACGCATTCATCAGGTTTATCTCGATACCTATGCCACTTTGCCTGCGCTCGCGGTCGGGTGGCATGGTTGCCGCTAATTCCGACAGTATGGCGGGATCCAACACCAGTGATACGGCAACGTAAGGCTGCCCATCTTCCGCATCAAAAATTTGCCCGGTTAAAGGCAAGTCCAGCGCACTGATGAGATAGTGTTTACTGTCGTAACTCAGAAGATGGTCGTTAAGCGCCACCTGCTTGGAGCCCTGCAAAATGAAACAGATCATTGAGCGATACAGACAAGGGGCTTTATCTACAGAACCCTGGCCGACGGAAAGTTCCACGCGCGGGATCGGTGTAAAAGTGGTCCCCGACAGGGCATGGCGCCGGGCTAAATCAAGATGGGGGGCAAGTTCATGTTTCATGAGCCGAGTATACTGCAGCCCGGATACCGTACAAGACGGTTGATACAATCAGGCAATGAATTGAGATTATCAGGCGTGGGGGAAAGGGGGGGCGTTGCTTATTATGGCGTGGTCAATAACGCACCTGCAGGTGCTCCCTAATCTTAAAGAGACAGCCCATGACCCATCAGATTGCACTCATCACCGGCGCCAGCCGCGGCCTCGGGCGCAACATAGCGCTTCACCTCGCGAAACGCGGGATCCACATCATCGGCACCTATCGTAGCGGCGTTGCGCAAGCCGATACGCTTAAACAGGAAATAGAGGCACTGGGCGGCAAGGCTGCGATGCTGCCGCTCGATATTACGGACAGCGCCGGCTATCAGGCTTTTTCAGAAGAAGTCGCGGCTACGCTAAAGACCAGATTCGGCCGCGATCGCTTCGACTTCCTCATCAACAATGCCGGCAATGGTCTCTTTGCAAACTTTGCCGATGCGACCATCGAACAGTTTGATTCGCTGGCCGCTACCCACCTTCGTGGCCCGATTTTCATGACGCAGAAGCTTTTACCCCTGCTGGAAGACGGTGGCCGTATCCTGAACGTTTCTTCAGGCTTCGTGCGCTTTACTCTGCCGGGATACAGCCTCTATGCGGCAATGAAGGCCGCAGTGGAGGTGTTGACCCGTTTTATGGCCGTAGAGCTTGGCTCGCGTCAGATCCGGGTTAACGCCATTGCGCCGGGAGCGATCGCTACCGATTTTGGCGGTGGCGCGGTCCGCGACAATAAAGAGGTAAATGATTTTGTGGCTCAGGGGATCGCGCTGGGGCGTGTGGGGTTGCCGGACGATATAGGCCGTGCAGTCGCCGCTATCCTCTCTGAGGACCTGGCCTGGGCAAACGGCACAACGTTCGATATTTCTGGCGGCCAGTTGCTGTAACCCTGTGGGCATTGAAACAGGCGACTGGGTAATCCTCTTTTCCGCTTTGAGGCAATCTTATCAATACGTGATGTAGGTTGCCTCGCCATAAACATCGCAACGAAGAACAGCTCAGTCGGCTAACGCCGGGCTGAGCTGCTTTTAAACCATCGACTATTTGGCGACGTTATTTGGCCAAGAGTTCTTTGCGGACGATTTCTGCGCCTGCACTTAACGCATCCAGCTTGCCTCTTGCTACTCCGCGAGGGAGGGGGATCATGCCGCAGTTGGTGCAAGGATAGAGCTTGTCGGCGTCTACAAACTGAAGCGCTTTGCGAAGCGTAGCGGCGACTTCCTCTGGCGTCTCAATGGTATTGGTCGCCACGTCAATGGCCCCAACCATCACCTTTTTACCTCGAATGAGCTCCATCAGCTCCATGGGAACATGGGAGTTCTGACATTCCAGTGAGATGATATCGATATTGGATTTTTGCAGTTTTGGAAAAATCTCTTCATATTGCCGCCACTCTGTTCCCAGCGTCTTTTTCCAATCGGTATTGGCTTTGATGCCATAACCGTAGCAAATGTGTACAGCCGTTTCACACTTAAGCCCTTCAATGGCTCTTTCTAACGTGGCAATGCCCCAATCGTTCACCTCATCAAAGAAGACATTAAAGGCGGGCTCATCAAATTGGATGATATCGACACCGGCAGCTTCTAATTCTTTGGCTTCTTCATTGAGAATTTTAGCGAATTCCCAGGCCAGCTTTTCGCGGCTTTTATAGTGGTTATCGTACAGCGTATCTATCATGGTCATCGGGCCTGGCAGGGCCCATTTAATCGGTTGGTCGGTTTGCTGGCGTAAAAATTTGGCATCTTCGACAAAAACCGATTTTTGGCGACTCACAGGACCAACGACTGTCGGTACGCTCGCATCATAGCGATTACGGATTTTAACGATCTCACGTTTCTCAAAATCAACGCCGTTGAGGTGCTCAATAAAGGTAGTGACAAAATGTTGGCGCGTTTGCTCGCCGTCACTGACAATATCGATACCTGCCTGCTGCTGATCTTCCAGGCACAAACGCAGGGCATCCTGTTTGCCGTCGATTAATTCCTGGTCTTGCAATTTCCAGGGTGACCAAAGTGTCTCAGGTTGTGCCAGCCAAGAGGGCTTAGGCAAACTGCCGGCAGTTGACGTCGGTAATAACTTTTTCATAATAGATGACCCTGTTTTTTGGTTAATCAAGCAGCGTAGTTAGCAGACCATTGTTCAAGAATAGTTTGGTATGGTTTAATAAAGTTCTCTTCAGTAAACTTTCCCTGCTCAATAGCCAACTGGCTACGTTCTTCTCGGTCATAAACAATTCGAGTTAAAGAATAATCCTGTTGGCTCAAGCTTGGCTGATAGTATTGCCCTGCTGCAGAATTAGCGTTGTAAATCTCAGGCCGATAAATTTTTTGGAAAGTCTCCATCGTACTGATGGTGCTAATAAGTTCAAGATCAGTGTAATCGCTGAGCAAGTCGCCACTAAAATAAAAAGCCAAAGGTGCAACGCTATTTTTAGGCATAAAGTAGCGAGCCTGTAACCCCATTTTGTTGAAATATGCATCGGTCAATGAAGGTTCGTCTTGCTGATATTCCACGCCCAATACAGGGTGCTCATTACCCGTGCGATAATAGGTATTTTTGCTTGAAACACTTAGGCATATAACCGGGTTTTTATTAAAGTTATCTCTGTACGCCTCTGAATTGATGAAATATTTAAATATGTTGCCGTGTAAATCACCAAAATTAGCCGGAATGCTGAATTGAGGTTGATTCTTGTTGTGCGCCGACAGCAATACGCTAAAGTCATAATCCCGCACGTAAGAAGAAAAGTTGTTCCCTACAATACCTTCGATACGTTCATTGGTTTTTTTATCAACAATGTTTGTTTTTAATATTTCAATCACCGGGAAGGTATTGCCATTGCCTTCAATACTCATCTCAACAGAAATGATTTCAAGTTCGACAGAATAACGATCGCCTTTAGGGTTGTCCCAATGCGCCAGTGTATTGAAACGATTGTCAATCATCACTAACGTGTTGTGCAGGTTCTCCTGGCGGTTCTTTCCTCTGGCCAAATTGGCAAAGTTGGTCGTGATACGCGTATTTTCGGAAGGGTTATAGTTTTCATCGAAAACGCTGCTCTTAAGCGTAAATGTAAAATTTTTATTCATAGTGTTCTGCATCCTAAGTTCTGACATGAAAACTGAATTTATTTCTTGATTTCCCAGCAATCACTGGTTTGTTCTTTCGCCAGTCTTCATGTTGTCAATAAGTTAACAATGCATCTTTTATGCCAGAGCCATGGGATGAGTGAAAGCGACTTAATTTCATTACCACATGAGCCATCTTCATGATGTGGCGGCCCCCTATGCCCGGCATCGTCTGAAGGCTTGGTACACAAGGTTTGCCGCGGGGATCCAGGGTGGCAGAGGCGGCTAACTGAACCGATTTGCGGCAGGGCTAAAAGATGTGGAAGGCCGGCTTTATGGTTCTGAAGAGCGTGGCTTGAGTTTTATTCATATTGCATAGCCTTATTACTCATCTAACCGGATATGAGTGACGCCCGCTCTGGTGCCGAAATAGGCGTCTGGTTTAAGCCGATCGGCATAAAGACGGATGTGTTGCACGAAAGCCCAGGCTTCGCCGATACCAATATGACGATTGAAGCCGCGCTACGGCCAGGCAACGCTACTGGGACATCAGGTACAACAACTCGCCACCGATGAACATGCACTCTGTACAGAAACCTTCAGCCGGGCCCAGGTATCTCGGGTTCACAGACCACTTTGCCATCAAACTCATAAATGGACTTATTCTTTGTAAAACTCGTCTTTATGCTGATATCGATACTCTTGAGTGATTCCCGTGTATCCGTATGAAGCCGCTTTACAGTCGATGATATGAACATTCGACTGCGGATGCAGGTTACCAATGGCTTGTTCCATAGCGTCGTAAATTGCTTTTTGGTATGCCGATTTCTGGTCTTTGCTGCAGGTTTCATCCACGACAGTCACTTCGAGTCTAAACGAATTTTTGCCCCATTCAGCCAGGCTTTTGCCATCAATAAATCAGTCGTCATCATCGACATGTCTCACTATGACCATAGTTTCGAAGCTATTTTTCCTTAAAACATCGCATGTGATTTGAGTCGCTAAAAGTACACACTTTTGGGTTAGTTTTTGATTCTTTAAGCCAGACAGCGTCAGGGTTATACCAGGCATAATATCTCCTTAATTAGATTGTCATATCGGCTAAATTATTGCAGGAACCGCAGTCATCTTATAAACCCTTAAAATGGCATAATCGCGGCCGTGAGCACAATGCGTTGAGGCCCACGGCCGTTCATGGCAGACCTGAACGCTCTTCGGTTTGACTGCTTAGCGATCGCCTGCGATACAAGACATTAGCGTTCGTAATCTATCATCTAAAAACCGAGATGTCTGAATCCAGTTGTGAGCTGTGGCGACTTGCCAGGCAGGTGATCGCCGATGCCTATCATAAATACGGTTCGCCGCTCCAACCCCTCGAAAACTCAAAAACCCACCTAAGGCGGGCTACCCATATCTATTCCCTCGGCAGAAACGCTGAATACCTCGCTTTACAACAGCGTTTCACTATGGCGCAGGGTTTCTTTGAGGTCAGAACTCATCTGGCCGTGCTTGAAAGGCCGAGAGAGATACCGATAGGGATTTTGGAATCAATATCACTCTTTAATCGGGGAGGGGGCGCGATGCAGTTTTATCCCGTTGCAATGACGGCCCTGATTTGCAGGGCCGCCTTATGCATAGATTTGAAACGCCTGCCGTGCTGTCTTAAACCAATTCAGCCAGCGATGCCGGATTAAACCCGTTCAGCGTTGAGTAATTGTCATTTTCCACTTTCGTTACCCAATCCGGATCGCTCAGCAGGGCGCGCCCCACGGCGATGAGATCAAACTCTTCACGCTCCATGCGCTCAATGAGCCGCTCCAGGCTCGCAGGAGCCGATCCCTTGCCGGCGAAAGCATGGGTAACATCGTTATCCAGGCCAACCGAACCCACGCTAATCGTTGCGGCTCCGGTCACTTTTTTCGCCCAACCCGCACAGTTTAGGCCGTTTTCACCGTCAATCTCAGGGAATTCCGGCTCCCAGAAGCGGCGTTGCGAACAGTGCAGAATGTCGACGCCGGCCTCGACTAGCGGTAACAACCATGCTTCCATCGCCGCCGGGGTTTCGGCAATGCGTACCCCGAAGTCCTGCTGCTTCCATTGGCTCACCCGCATGATAATCGGAAAATCAGGGCCGACGGCATGACGAACGGCAGAGACAATCTCGCTGGCAAAGCGCGTACGCTCTTTGATTGTGGGGCCACCGTAGCGATCGGTACGCAGGTTAGTACCGGCCCAGAAGAACTGGTCGATCAAAAATCCATGAGCGCCATGGATTTCGACCGTGTCGAAGCCCAGACGTTTGGCATCTGTTGCCGCCTTTACGAAAGCCGAAACGGTATCGGCGATATCTTCTTCATTCATTGCAACGCCGCGTGGGTCTCCGGGCGCATCGAAACCTGACGGGCTTTCCACAGGGGCATCCGGTTCCCAGCCGTTGATATAACGCGCAGCGCCGGTATGCCAGATCTGCGGCGCCATGCGGCCACCCGCATGATGCACGGCATCAATCACGTTTTTCCAGCCGGCCAGTGCCGCTTCTCCGTGGAAAAAAGGGATGCCGGAATCGTTTCGTGACGCCGGGCGATCAACGACGGTGCCCTCCGAAAGGATCAGACCTACGTCTCCCTCTGCACGACGCCGGTAGTAGGCCGCATTTGCGTCTCCCGGTATACCGTCCGGTGCAAAAAGTCGCGTCATGGGGGCCATTACGATCCGGTTTTTCACGCGAAGAGAGCGCACGGAAAAAGGGCTGAAAAGAATGCTGGATGTATTTTGAGACATACCAATTAACTCCATTGTGTCGGGAGCTCTATTAGGTATATTTTATATACCTGATGTCAATTAGGCACCTAGAGTAGCCTAGGTATACCAAAGGAAACCCCGCATGCTGACTTTACACCCGCAGTGCTTCTCGTCGGATTGCCCAAGCCGGGCATTGTTCGATCAAATCGCAGACAAATGGTCGATGATGGTTCTGGCTGTCGTTGATGATGAACCACAGCGCTTCAACGCCATCAGACGTCGTCTTGAGGGCGTTTCGCAGAAGGCCCTGACGCAATGCCTGCGGCGGCTGGAACGTAATGGGCTGATCTCGCGACAGGTTATCTCTTTTTCGCCTGTGGCCGTGCAGTACGAAATTACGCCGCTGGGCCGAACCTTGCAGACACCCTTTCGCGAACTGCACCAATGGACGCTCGATAAATTGTCTGAAGTCGAAGCAGCCAGACTGCAGTTTGATCAGGCAGCCGGGATGAAGTGAAAAGGGCGGGCAATCAGCGTTTTTGTTTAAGCGAAACGCGGGCGCTCCCCATTCCCGTTCCTGAACGGCGGGAAGTCAGAGCCCCGGCATCATTGAGGGTACCCATTCAGGTTGTTCCATCTGAACCAGGATGGGTATCCTCGTTTTTGGGCCATGCCGACATTGCAATATCAATGCGCTGTGAAAGCGTTTGTCGTCTTTTTCCTGCGGCCGTAAGGTCTATGAGTCTTTTAAAGCTGCCTGGTGCAGCGTCTTTCCGGTCGGGGTAGACTTGGTTTTACTGCTGGAGTAGATGAAATACAACGCGATACCCAGGAAGATAATTGCACCCAGGCGGCTCATCGAAAATGAAATTGGCGCATTGCCCAGCCAGCCAAAGTTGTCGATAAGCATACTCATCGTCAATTGACCGAAAATAACCGCAACTGTCGCGACCGCTGTACCTATGCGTTGAACCGCAAGTACCATGATAACGATATAGGGCACGCCGAACATGGCCCCTAGTAACTGCCATTTAGGCACATCCATCAGACTGATTGCGTGCTTAGGTTCAAAGAAGAATATCAGCAAACCGGTAACCAGTGCTCCGACTGAAAACGTCAGGAATGCACTTTTGAAGACTCCCACATTGCTACCAAGCTGTCCGTTGATGGCTGACTGAATACTCAGCATCGCACCACCGATAAACGCTAATAAAATCATGATAATTGTCATATCGTTACCTTAACCCTGTGCAACCAGAACCAGCGCTGCAATGATAAAAATTAGCGCGATGATGCGTTTAGTATCTATTTTCCGGTGTGGCGTTCCCAACAGGCCAAAGTGATCGATGATCAGACTTTTAAAGACCTGACCCGCCAGGATGCCAATCATCGTCATTGCAACACCGATAGCGGGTGTCGCGACGGTGAGGGTAATGACATAAATGGGACCGAGCACGCCGCCCAGCAGTTGCCAGGATGGTTGCGCAAAGAAGGACGGGCTGTTGCGCGGGCTGAAGAAAAGCATCAGGATAAAGGTCAATGCGGCCCCCACACCGAACACGCTGAACGTTGCCCATAAGTCACCCACTTTCCCTCCCAGCGGCCCCAGCAATCCTGCCTCGACGGACAGTCCCATGCCGCCAGCGATGACGATTAAGATAAATACAAATTGCATGGCAAATACTCTCAAATTGACTGGTGGATAAGGCTACACATGTTCAGTGATGAGAAAAATGCCATAATGCAATAAACACCTGTGCAGGAATCGCATCAATGTATGACCTGGGAAAGATCAGTATTCGCGCTCTGCTTATTTTTATTGACGTGTACGATACGCAGAATTTTTCCGTGGTAGCGCGTCGTGAAGGAATTTCAGCCTCGCAGGTTTCACGCGTCGTACATCAACTTGAAGATATACTCGGCCAGCAGCTTTTTTATCGCAACACACGGGCTATCATCCCGACCGAAAATGGCGATCTGTTTGTTCGCTATGCGCGTGCCATGGTGGGTAATCTTGAAGATGTGCGGAGGGAGCTTAATGAACGCTCGCTTGAACCTTCCGGGCTAATACGTATGAATGCCCCTGTGTTTTTCGGTCAGCGGCATGTCGCACCCGGCCTGCCGGGGCTAATGAACTTGTATCCTCGACTTAACATCGAACTTACGCTGACCGATGATTATATTGATCCACACAGGGATGCCGCCGACGTCATATTTCGTATCGGTGTATTGACCGACTCCGCATTCCACGCCCGTGTTTTTGGCCGGCAGTTTTATCACCTGGCCGCATCACCCGAGTATTTAAAGAAATACGGCGTACCCGAAGGGCCGGATGACCTCAGTCGCCACAAATGTCTTGTATACAGAGGCTCTTCCGGGCCTAACCGCTGGCTTGCACGCAAGCCGGGTGAGGAATGGATCCACTATCCTATTTCTCCCCTTATGTCATCCAACAACGCAGAAACGTTGCTTATTGCCGCACTGGGCGGGATGGGAATAGTGCTTTTCCCTGACTGGCTTATTGGTGAACGACTGCAGAGTGGGGAGCTGATTGAGCTTATGCCGAATATGGAGGTTTCCATTAAAACGGATATACAGAACATTTCGGCTATATATCCCAATACGCGGCACCCGTCACTCAACGTCAGGTCAGTCATTAATTATTACGTTGAGCTGTTCGGTTCACCTCCTTATTGGCAGTCAGATGAACGCGCCGGTGGCTGAAGCGCCCACACCTTGGGGGCCGGCGCCACACTTGTGACGTCATCTACCCGCTCTTTAATCCCGAGCCTAAATGAGTCACAAGCTTTACTTTGGCCGAGAATTTGCCGCGTTTTTCTAAAATCATATATAGGGTTGGCGATAAACCTCCGCTCGTGCACCCAATGCGCGGTGGGGGTGTCGCGGCGGCCGCAGATATCTCACGGCGCATTACTTGTCGCGAAATGCGTTTGCAGCAGCCGCCACATATGATGAGCCGCCGGAGTAAAACGCCGGTCAGAGCTGCGCAGTAGATGGCACTGGGCGCTGTTGGCGATTGAGTGGTCGAGGGGGACCGCCACCAGAGAACCTTGCCGGATAGGATCGGCAGCGGCATAAGCGGTCATAAACGAAATGCCCACGCCCGCCTGGCTCAACGCCATGGCGGTGGAAAACTGGTTGCAGCGATACGCCGGGTGAAATTGCAGCCCCAGGCTTTTGAACATCGCATTCATATGCCGTTGCAGGCCGAAGTTTTCCGTCAAGGCAATCAGCTGATAATCAACCAGCTCTTCAATGGTAATGCTACTGCGCCCGGCAATGGGGTGCTGCGGCGAGACTATCGCGCAGATCGGTCCCCACTTAAAGCTGTGTCGTTTAAGTTCCGGTGTGCCGATGGGGCCGAATGCCAGCGCCATATCCGCTTCGCCGCTAACGATATCGTTGAGCATCTCCTGCATGCTGCCGACCACAATGTTGACAAAAACCTGAGGGTAAGACCGGGCAAATTCACTCATGACGCCTTCGATAAATGCGGTGATAAGGCCGCCGCCGATGCACAAGGAGATTGAACCGCTGCGCACATGGCGTAGGTCTTTGAGCTGGCTTTCCAGCTTCTCGCGCCTCTGGCGGCTGGCAAAATAGTCCTCTGCCAGCAGGCGTCCCGCTTCGGTCAGTACCACATTTCGCCCGCGCCGCTCCAGCAACGGCAACTGTAGCGCTCGCTCCAGTTGGGCAATCTGTCGGCTGACTGCCGACGGGTTAACGCCAAGAATATCTGCCGCGCGGCGGATACCGCCCTGATTGCCCACTTCATACAGATAGCCGACCTGTCTGTCCTGATACATTTGTACCTTCCTTCTCAACTGTTGATCTGAGAGCAACAATAATATCATTAAGCGGATATTTATTATCATGATTGGATAGTGATAATAGAATTAATGGCTCGATTCTGGAAATGAATAAAAATACATTACTGGAATAGCTAGTTCGCACCAAAAAGGGGCCCAATAATGGTGATGAGTCTTTTATTTGGGCGTGTTAGTGATTTGATTAATTAATTTTCGATCTGTTATCTGCATTTATGGGAAGGGCGAGTAAAAATCGCAGCGAAAGGTTTCAATTTTATCTGCGAGCTATTCAGGCATGGATCCTGCTTGGTCACAGGGTTTTGTCATCTGATTATTATAAAGAGAGATATTATGAGCGAATCGAAAATTCTGGAGAAACCCGAGAAAGAGCCGGCGGATGAGTGGAAAGTCGGGCCTGGCGCCTGGCTTTCCCTGGTTATTGTCCTGCTGGTATTCTCCGGCTTCTTTTTTAAAGTCGAGGGTATGGCGTGGCTGGGGGCGTTCGACTTCACTACGCTTGGCGGTGCGTTCGGCACCATGAAATCGCCGGAAACCAACACCTTTATCGGCAGCGGCGGCATCAGCGCGAAAGCCGGTTTTCTTTTCGCGCTGTCGTTGGTGCCCACGGTGATGCTGGCGTTGGGGCTACTGGAGATTTTTACCCACTACGGGGCGATCCGCGCCGCACATAAGCTGCTGACACCGTTGCTGAAACCGCTGCTCGGGATCCCGGGGTATACCGGGCTGGCGCTGATCACCGATTTGCAGAGTACCGATGCGGGCGCGGCACTCACCAAAGAGCTGTATGACAGCGAAAAAATTACCCGTAAAGACGTGGTGATAATGGGGGCATGGCAATATTCCGGTGCCGGTTTAATTAACAACTATTTCTCTATCGGTTCGGCGATGTTTGCCTCACTGACCATTCCGATAATTATTCCATTGGTATTGATGTTCGTGATGAAATTTTTCGGAGCGGCCATAGTCCGCCTGGTATTAAATACCCTATATAAAAGGGATTTCGCCCATGAGTAATACTACAAAAGTCACAGGTAATCCGTTCGATATTTTCGTTATCGGCGCGCGTAAAGGTTTTAATATCGCCATCAATAACCTGATGCCGAATGTATTAATGGCGTATGTCATTGCTGAAATGCTCAATTTACTTGGCGTAATGCAGGTCATTGGTCATATTTGCGCGCCATTAATGGGATTATTCGGTCTGCCGGGCGAAGCCATAACCGTATTGTTGACTGCCTGGCTCTCGTCGTCGGCCGGCACCGGCGTTGCCGTCAGCCTGCTGAGCAAAGGCACGCTGGATATTGGGCAGATCACTATCCTCGCGCCCGCCATTTTTTTAATGGGTTCTCAGCTACAGTATATGGGCCGCCTTTTGGGCGTCGCCGATGTGCCGAAGAAGTACTGGCCGTTACTGATGCTCGTCAGCATTCTCAACGCGGTTATCTCTATGCTGATAATGCGAGTTATTGCCTGAATGAAACACACCAAGGAGCAAGATGTGTCACGCACACTAGAACACTTTAATTACCTGCATCAGATCCCGGAACTCGGGTTCGAAGAGTATAAAACTTCCGCTTATATCGCGGAGGGGCTGGAGGCGGTGGGTTACCAGGTCACGCGCCAGGTTAATGGAACTACCGGTATCCTGGCCGTTCTGGATAGCGGCAAGCCGGGACCGGTGCTGGCGCTGCGTGCTGATATGGATGCACTCGGACATATTATTGATGGCGAGCATGTAGCACGCCACACCTGCGGCCACGATGGCCACTCCTCGGTGTTGTTGACTGCCGCCCAGGAAGTGATGGCGGAGAGCATGGTGAAAAAGGGCAAACTAAAGTTTATCTTCCAGCCGGCCGAGGAGCTGGGCACCGGTGCGATAGCCCTGACCGAAGGCGGTGTCCTGGAGGATGTCGACATGCTGCTCGGTTTCCACCTACGCCCGCTGGAAGAGTGCCCAATGGGGCAGGCGGTGCCGGCGATGTACTACTCGGCCTCGGCCACCGTTGAAGTTATGTTTCATGGAAAAGCGGCGCACGCGGCACGCCCTCATCTTGGCGTGAACGCGCTGGATGCTGCAGCGCATGCGGTGCAGGCGGTCAAGGGTATTCACCTTGCGCCATCGCTGACCTGGAGCGCGAAAGCCACGCGTTTTCTCTGCGACGCCGGGGTCACCAACTCTATTCCGGACAAAGCGCAAGTGTGCTGGGATCTGCGTGCGGCTGAAAACGAAGCCATGGATGCGTTAAAACCGCAGGTGTTGCGCGCTATCGAGAGTAGTGCGGCAGCCTACGGCGCACGGGCTGAAATACGTATTATGAAAGAAATGCCGGCAGCGATCATTGATGACGAGGCAACCGAAGTTGTCTCCCGCGCTATTCGCAGCGTGTTCGGAGACGCCGGGCTGACCGCGCCAAAATCGACACCGGGCAGTGAAGATTTCTTCCACTACCTGCGTCTGCGCCCGCAGGTGAAGGGGGGCTTCTGGGGGCTGGGAGCTAACCTGGCGCCAGGGCTGCATCACCCGGAAATGCACTTCGACCGCGACGCACTGGCCCTCGGCGTTAACGTGTTTAAAGCCTGTGTGCAGGATGTGCTGGGCTAATCCTGCCGCGTTGCGGCGTTTGACGTCCATAACGCTTCGGTCCGCGATCTGAACAATGAGAAGTCATTGGTTGCCGGGTGGCGCAAAGGTTTACCCGGCATGCAAACGTAAAATAGCTCGTAGGTCTGATAACGCGTCGCTATTCAGAGCGGGCGCGACGGTGTGGCGAATAACCCGTGCGCCAAAGATACGCTTTGTCTCGAGTCTGAAACGACGGGCTGACGTTGGCAAACGCGGACGTTACTGACCCGTCTGGAAGCTCAACAAGGCTTCCCTGAGATAATCTTCCAGCAGAGAGGCGCAAACTCGCGTTTCATAAGACATCATGCCTGCCTGTGGAAGGAGCAGATGGGCATTAAAAGGCGGTATCTGGTGGTCGGTTAATATGGGAGTTAGCAGTCCTTCTTCAATTCCTCTTCTGCAGACCGGATATTGCAAAACACCTATTGCATGGCCAGCCAATAAAAAGGCATGAACACTGCGCCAGTGCGTAGAACGAAACGTGACATTAACGGGCGCATTTACTAGTTGGCCGCCCGGCGTGATTAATGGAATGCGATTATTGAGAAAAGTGTCTGAAACGGCAGCAAAGGGAAAATCAATCAATTCATCCGGGGATTGAGGAAAGCCTTTTTTTGCCAGTAAAGCGGGCGATGCCAGCAGCACCCTGCGAACGGTGCCAAGCGGGCGCGCGACAAAATAACCCTCCGCAACCTCGCCAATCCGTAAGGATAAATCCACACCTTCCGTAACGGGGTCGATAACACGATCGTTAAATATGAGATCAATTTGCAGGTCTGGGTGTTCTTCCTGAAGCCGCAATATCGCAGGCATCAGCAAGGCTTCCCCTGCGGAAAAGGGCGTGGCAATCCGGATTTTACCATGCAGTCCCTGATTTCCCTCGTTCACTGACAGAGCGTGTTCGGCCGCCTGAATTGCCGTTTTGCTTCGCTCATAAAACAGGTTACCGCTATGCGTCAGTGACATGTTACGAGTATTGCGCCGTAGCAAACGAGTACCAAGATGTGCTTCAAGCTTTTCTATTCTTTCACTGACGGCGGGTTGCCCAATACCGAGATCGCGGGCTGCAGCTGACATGCTGCCCCGTTCAACGACCCTTACGAATATGCGCATTGCAGAGAGTAAATCCATAAAACGATTATATTGGTTTTACCGATAAATAAAAGTGGTTCTGGATACCTTCTGTATCAGTGAAAAATGATGAAAACTCAACGTCCAGGCTGGGTATTGGCCTAATAGGCTCTAATTTCAATCGTTTTTATGGAAGGCTCGCATGTCAGATATCAAACTCTTTATGTTCCAGTCTGGAACACAGCTGTGTAAGTATCACAATATCAGGATGAATCAAGGGGTGGGGGAAAACCATGAGATACCCATTCCGTGGTTTTTACTCACTCATCCCGATGGCTTTACTGTGATAGACGGCGGTCTGGCCGTTGAGGGATTAAAAAACCCTTATGCATATTGGGGAAGTGCCGTAGAGCAGTTTACGCCGGTAATGACAGATAGACAGGGTTGCTTAGAACAACTCGCACAACTGGGTATCGCACCCAAAGATATCCGCTACGTACTTTTGTCTCATCTGCACTCCGACCATACCGGCGCTATTGGACGCTTCCCACATGCAACTTATGTGGTCCAGAGGCTCGAATACGAGTATGCCTTTGCGCCTGACTGGTTCACCGCCGGCGCATATTGCCGGAAGGATTTCGATCGGCCGGATATTAACTGGTTGTTTCTGAATGGCGTTTCCGATGACAACTATGACCTTTATGGAGACGGCACATTACAGTGTATTTTCACTCCAGGGCATTCTCCCGGGCATCAATCTTTTCTTATCAGGCTATCAGGAGGAACCACCTTTACACTGGCCATTGATGCGGCTTATACCCTCGATCACTACAATGAGCGGGCACTTCCCGGACTCATGACATCAGCCAGCGATATCGCGCAATCTGTCAGAAAACTGCGACAGCTAACTGAACAACACGGCGCTGTGCTTATCCCCGGCCACGATGTTGAAGAATGGAGAAAATACTCGCTTGCTCCTGCCTATTATCGTTGAGTAAATCGCCACTACGAATCTTCCGCGCTTTTGCTACGCAGAACGAAGGATCGCTTTTCGTTCATAATCGCCGGTCAATAAACCCAAAAGCCCGCTTAAGTTTCCCTAAGCGGGCTTTTCTAATATATGGCTCCTCTGACCGGGAACGTCACTTTCATTAAAAGTATGATAAGTAATAAAAATAGCCCGCCAGCGCTACCGGTGAAGATGTGGTGACTGATTCAGCCGATATCGACTTTCATGGCGATGTCCCAGCTGCCGGCGCCATTCTTGGCCAGGCCGATCATCATCAGGCCGAGCGACTCCAGCGTCTGGGCCATTTGCAGGCCGCCGACATCGAACGGACGCAACCCGAGACTGTCGAGGAAGGTCGAGACGCGTGCCTTCGTCTGCGCATCGTCGGCTGCGATGAATGCGTCGAGGTGCCCACCTTTGGCAAGTACGTGGCCGAAGAGGGTATTGAACGCCTTCACGACATGCGCGCCGGCGGGGAGAAGCTTGGCGGTCTCCTGCGCACCGGAACTGCCGTGGGGAGTGACGAGGCCCGAGAGGCCGGGGGCCACCGGGTTAGCGATGTCGATGATCACCTTGTTGTCGAGCGCTTGGCCAAAGTCGGCCACCACCGCCGCAATACTGCTGTACGGCACGGCGAGAATGACGATGTCGCCCGCCGGCACGGCGCCGTACGTCCCTGTGGTCGCTCCGGTTGCGAGCTGGTCGGCCAGTGCCTGCGCCTTGGCAGTGTCGCGACTTATTACCTCTACGATGTGTCCGGCCCTGGCGGTACGCTTGGCGATAGCCGTGGCCATGCCGCCTGATCCGATGATGCTGATAGTGCTCATATGCAGATTCCTCGTGAGTTGGGGTATTGCCTGCCGCCGGCCATTAGCCGACGGGGAAGTAATGGCCGTTGTCCAAATCGGCGAGCAGCCCGGGCTGGGCAGGTTCCCAGCCGAGGGTCTGGCGGGTGATGAGGTTGGACGCCGGGAGGTTCAGCGTGACCAGATTCGCGAGGAACCCAAAGTATCCCGGCAGCATTAGTGTGTCGGCGGGAATGCTCACCGCGGGCAGGCCCAGACGGCGGCCAATGGCCTCGGCGATCTCGCGGAACGGGATACCTTCGCCCTCGACCCCATGCCAGGTTTTGCCGGCCGGCCCCTTCTCCAGCGCCAGGCGGAACAGCGAGGCGAGGTCGCGGACATGCACGGCCGGCCACAGGTTTGCGCCATCGTCAGGGTAGCCGATGACCCCTTTCTCCCTGGCGAGCCCAATCAGCAACGGGAGGAACCCGGTATTGTCGGTCATGCTGTGCGCGATAGTCGGGATCCGCACGATCGAGGATCGCACACCGCGTTCCGCAAGGCCGATTACCGCGAGTTCCACGACGTTACGCACCCGCAGGGAACCCTTGTATGCATCGCCGCCGGGAAGGGCCGGGTCCTCCTCGGTTGCCGGTCGGTCGAGGAAGCTGGCTCCGGGCGCCGTCCAGCCCAGGTTAGTGGGCGAGCCAATGCTCCCCGAAACGACCAGCGGTTTTCCGGTTCCGGCCAATGCCTCGCCGTATGCGAGCATGACCTGGAGTTCCGCTGCGGCTACGGCGTCAATCCCGCCGACGGGAAGCAGGTCTTGCCTGTGCGCGACGTGGATAACGCCATCGGACTCCGCCGCAGCCGCCTTGAGCCCATCCAGGTCGGCAATATCCCCGCGACGCACCCTGGCGCCGAGTGCGGACACCGCGGCGGCGGATTTATCCGATCTGGCCAGCCCGGTGACCTCGTGGCCGGCGGCGATAAGCTCGGGGATGATGTATGAGCCGATATGGCCGGTCCCGCCAGTGACTAAAACGTGCATGATATTGTTCCTTTTAGGTGCGATACGAGTGGTGGTGTCGTGCGCTCAACCGAGAAGGCCGACGCCGATCGAGAAGTTGGTGTGCCTGACGGAGTGGGTCATTAGGCCCAGCGACAGCATGCAGGCGTGCTCCAGCGTTTGCGCCATGAACAGTGGCCCGGTATCCATCGGGCGTAGCCCGAGGCTTTCGATGAACGCCGAGACGCGTGCCTTCGCCTGCGCGTTGTCCCCGGCGATGAACACGTCCAGCGGGTGACCTTTGGCTGAACCCACGGCCAGGACCTGGGAATACTGGGTGTTGAATGCCTTGACGATATCCGCATCGGCAGGGGCGGCCTTAGCGATCTCCCGTGCGCCGAAACTGCTTTCGGGTGTCAGGAAACCCGAGAAGTCGGATTTGATGGGATTGGTGATGTCGATAAGAAGCTTGCCCGCCAGATTTTCGCCGTACTGCTTCAGCACCCCGAGAACGGTGGCGTAGGGAACCGCCAGAATGACCATGTCCCCGGCCGGGGCAGCGCCGAAGGTTCCAGTGGTCGCACCGGCTCCGATCTTCCCGGCCAGCGCCTGCGCCTTGGCAGCGTCGCGACTCATTACCTCGACGAGGTGTCCGCCCCTGGCGGCAAGACCGCCGATCGCCGCCGCCATGCCGCCGGAGCCGATGATGCTGATAGTGCTCATGTGCAATTTCCTTACGGATAGGGGGTTAATCATTGATGGACTGCAGGCGCGATCCAACAACAGGACTCAACATACAGGCCATGCTAGCCTTGTCACTTGCAATAAACAAGTAAAATTACTTGTAAAAAACAAGTGAGGTAGAAGGGGAGGTTTGCTTGCGATAGACAAGCGATGTAAGATCTCGCCATGAAAACGACGAATAAAGAAGTTCGGTCCCATTGCGCGGTAAATTACGGCGTGGAGATCTTCGGCGACCGGTGGTCGCTCTTGATCATTCGCGACATCGTTTTTACCGGTAAGAAGACCTATGGCGAGTTTATGAAATCGGAAGAGGGCATTGCGACCAATGTCCTGGCTTCCCGTCTTTCCTTTCTTGAGCAGCAAGGCATTCTTGCGAGGGCGCCCAGCCCCGACGACGGGCGCAAGGATTTATACACTCTGACCGAGAAAGGCCTCGACCTCATTCCTGTCATGCTCAACATCGTCCTGTGGAGCGCGAAGCACGATTCGCAGTCGTACGTGCGGCACCGCAAGGCGTGGGTGGCTCGATTAAGTCGACACCCCGTGGAAGTGAGCGAAGAGGTGAAGGCGCTGGTTCGCAATGGCGGATGCATGTTTCCCGATGGCAAGGAATGAGCAAAACGGCAAGCGTACCCGGTCACGCGGAGAACGAACCGCGTGAAAACGACGCCTGCTATTCATACTAAGGAAGTAAGATGCTTTTGCCGGATACAAGTTTTACAACAATCGTATATACATCGTCATTTGAACAATGAGTCGTCCGCTGTTTGTTTCTCTGGATGGGCCGAAGGGAGTCGGTAAAACCACGCTGTTGGAGGCCATTACGAAAGTACTCAGGGCCGACAACAAGAAGGTGATCCGGCTTTGCGAGAGAAAAAGCGATCCCTACAGGGGGGAAACAATGGCCCTCGTGAACAGGCTCGCCAGAAATCCCACCCTGGATCTGGAGTTAGAGGTTTGTGAACGCTTTGCGGATAGCCGTGCCTGGATTTCACGGCACGTGCTGACTCAACAGCCACTGGACAGCATTATCTTGATGGATCGCTGGTACCCGTCGGATGCGGCGTTTCGCCGGATGGTTCCATTTGCAGACATTTTGCAGCTTAACATCGACCGAAACGTGCGAACGCCAGACCTGCATGTCGGGGTTGTTACTGCGCCTGATATTTCCTGGGCAAGGGCCGCGGCCCGCTCGCGTGGGCTAAGCAGTACGGTGATTTATCAGTTGGAAGAGCATATTGCTTGTACCGAGGCGTTCGAGCGAGAAATTGCAAATCACGGTTGGGTTCTATGCCGTAATGAAGGAACGATCGAAGACGCAACGATGCAGGTGATCTCTGAGATCTACAGAGCGCTTGGATGCCCCACAGGTAGCCTCGTTTAACCGCCTGAGCGGGTTTTTCTAATATGGCTCCTCTGACCGGGATTGCCTTCGCCAGTCATTGGCTGATAAACAAACCAAACCTGAACTCTCTTCCTGCCAATACCACCGGAATGACCGCCAATGGTTGCGGGTTGGGCGAGCCTTGGCATGTGATGATCGTTACTGCAGCTTTCCTTGAAAAAGAAACGTACCCAGAGCGAGTATTGAAGCGTCTGTCTTAAGTGGAACAGTGTCCAAAGAGGTCTGATTGTCTGCTCAGTGCCAGAAGCGGACTTTAAGTTGTTCAAGAAAAGCTCTCATATCTTGGCCAATTTATGTCGACCACTTCAGTATTATCAGGTCACGATATGGACGGAATTTTCAATGAGCGTCTCGACTTTCACTTCAACAGGTGTCAACAGATCCACGTCAACACCCGGTACATGAATCGAAACAATCAGACTGTAGCGTGCGTCTGAATCGTATCGCTCCAGGGCCTGACGTGTTCGCCACCATCCCTGTGCAGGAAAAACGGCAAGCTTGCCACAGTTCGCCAACTCAGCGGCTGAGCCCCGCCAGATATCCTGATGTAGCGAGCCGCGATGACGCTGATTAGCGCCTAGAAGCCAGTTGTTATCATTTCCCGTTCGGCGGTCCCCCTCTTCTTCCGCAGCGGCATTCACGCGCACAATGAAGTCTTCATCCCTTTCATGAGGACGCTTCATCACGAAACGCAGGCGGTGAGAAGGATAATGGAAGCGTGATTTATGCCCGCGGGCGGACGGATTAGGTTCAATGAAATAGGAAAGTGTAACGCGCATCTCAACCTCAGCACCCTGCAGAGCCAGAAGTTCATCCACAGGCCAAGGCAGAGCATGCAGGTTCATGTCCCGGGTTTTTACACCTTTGCGTGTTTTCATATAAGGCTTGAGGCTGCTCTCCTCCACCAACGTCAGGCTATTGCTGACGCTCCAACAGGCCAGCTCCATATCGGGAACTCCCCACCCGCAATGGCGTACCAGGCTGGCATAACCCATCTGACTGTTCGAAGGGAACATACGCAGCATTTCCGGTGTCCAGCGCGCAGAATGAGTAATGAGCGCGCGGATGGTCTCAGGGCGATAGCTAGGATAAAGATGCATTAGGCTGGCAGCCATTCGGGCACATAACGCAGAGGCCGCGCTGGTAGCGTTAGTTGTCCAGTAAAGACGACGATGTGGATTGTATGCGGTAGTTAAAAGCTCCAGCTCAGGGAAGTTGTCGGCATCGTTACCATTGGAGGCAGCATTACCGCCCTCAAACACCACGTCAGGCTTAAGCGGCCATTCACTGCTCCAAGCTGAAGAGGTTGAGGAAAATGGGCTTACGCCGCCCGCAGCTGCGACAGGCCTGAAATCAGCGTAATCCAGCGTGGTTTTCTCCGTAAAGGCCCCAACAGTCAGCGCATTCCACGCCTGCCCCGGATCGTGTATCTGATTGACCGACAAGCTGTCCGGATAGGTATTCCAGTGATTGCGGTCAAAAATATTGCCCGCTGAGAGCACAAACAAACGCGGGATAGGAACCTCCGCATCAGCATCGGCGGCCAAGCTGTCCACCATCGCCGACCAGGCAGATGGCCGGCCAAAATCACGGTAGAACGTTGATGTTACAGCAGAACTGAAAACGCGGCGCCTGCCGCCGTTAAAGACCTCTGGCCGATTTACCGCCTCGCTGAACAGACGGGCGTGCTGTTTTGCTTCACCCACGTTTGCTCCTTGCGCAGGCGTAAGTTTCACCGACTCGAGGCGGTGCCTGATGACAAGGGAGTTTCCGGAGGAGAGCGCATCATAAAGGTCACCGAATGCAGCTAAACCCGCCATGCCAGTACCGTGGTCGGCACGATCGTCGGTCCCCCAGGCTGGATTGACGGTATGCATATCATTTACGCTCAGGAGCGGTTCAAGGAGAGGGTGTCCCCGGTTAACGCCCGAGTCAAGAAGGCACACAAAGGGAACATCTTCATCTTCGGCGGGAGCTTCAAGGCGAAGTAGCATTTCCTGAGCCCATAGGCGCTGATCATCCTGTCTGAGCCCGGTGAAAAATTCTGCCGTGTCTTTAGCTCGCCGCAATTCGGCAATACAGTTAAGTAGCATTGCGCCCTGAGCAAGCTGCTGCTGTGACCCAAACATCCAGGTCACGGTGCGTTCAGGAAATGTCACAATATGCTCACTTACCTCACAGTGCGTTGCTTCTACAAGCACCCTGAAATCGTGAAGAACGGCTATGCGATCGCCTTTCACGGGGAGCCAGACTTCCCACCAGAATGCCAGCGCTTCGTCCGCTGGGAGCAGATCCGGAACATCAGTCCAGAGAGAGCGGAGGGTTGCAAGGCGAATGTCCGCCAAAGTGTTAATCAGTGGCTTATTATCAGCGGCGACACCATCCGCGCGTATTTTCCGGTTTACATAATCAATCAGATACTTTTCGAAGTGCTCGATTTTACCTTCGGGAATAAACACATTTGCTGAGATAACATCCCCATCTTTCCGCACACTCAGCAGCTCGATTCGTTGTGCAGGGTCACGTGGCGTTTCGTACTTCAGGCTTTCAAAGGCCAGCGGCGCATCCGCCCGGCCCACAAACTCCACCTGTACACCCGCACCGCTGCGCAGTTCGGCCTGGTCCTGCGCTTCCTGGTTCTGAGCTGCAATAATACGTATATGCTTGAGTCGGCTCAGGAGGAATCCGGCGTGCTGTTCCCGGTTGAGTTCGGGCAGTGCAGGACGGTTACCACCCGAGGTATGAGCAGTATATCTGAGCGCTGTTGATGTTCCTGGGAGTGTCAGGTGTAGTCTTCGTTTATTTGTGGGTTCCGTCATTTTTCGCTGGACTCAGTCCCTTATTCGTTAGCCTTCTACCGATAACATGCCTCTCTTCAAGCGCTTTTTTTAGTAGGTTCAGCTCCGCGCGACTGCTGTCATTCATGATGGCATCTTTGATTGATTCATCTGCTGCACGGCAGATTTCCGCATAGCTTAGTCCTTCCAGAAGAGGGACCACACTGGCTCTGCGAAACGGTTTAGGAGCAAAGTCACCCAAACGTGTCTGCAGAAGAGTCTGTGCCTGCTTCACAGAGGGCAGATGATATTCAATTACGTCATCAAACCGACGGAACAGTGCATAATCTAGAACTTCAGGATGGTTAGTTGCAGCAATGATGACGCTGTTTGAATTGTCCTGTTCAATCATTTGCAGAAAGCTGTTCAGTACGCGGCGAATTTCACCTACATCGTTAGTGAGGGTGCGCTGCGAACCAATTGCATCAAACTCATCAAAGAAATAGACGCCACGGATCTCAGCGATGGCATCAAACACCTGACGCAGCTTCGCGGCGGTTTCACCCATAAACTTAGTGATAAGCGCGTCTAGACGAACCTGAAAAAGCGGGATCCCAAGCTCGCCAGCCAGCGCAGAGGCCGTCATAGTCTTTCCGGTTCCTGGCGGTCCAACCAGCAACACTTTGCGGCGAGGTGACAGCCCGTGTTCACGAATGCGGTTCATCATACGCTGCTCGCGGATGATTCGCTGAAGCTGAGATTCGGCTGAGGCTTCCAGCACAACATCAGACAAACGGTAGTCTGGCTCGCTGATACTGAGTAGGTTGCCAAGATCGGTACGAGACTTCGCAGCACCGGCGAGCGCTACAAGCTTGCCGTCTTTACCGCTGGCAAGCTTTGCTTTGCCTTTATCAAGCATACCTACCAGCTCTTCAGCCAGACGACCATGTCCCTGCCGTGCTTCGTGCGCAGCAACTTGCATGGCCACTGAGTAAAAGTGTCCATCATCGCGACTGATATGCGATTTAATAAGTGCTTTAATTTGCTCTGCGCTTGCCACGTTGTTAACCCTGCTATTCTGAGCCTGTAGAGGCATATATTCCTTTAAGAGTGTAGCAATGAAGCAGATCCCGAGTAAATGTTATTCACCCTCTACACCACAATTAAACCCCATAGAAATCACGGTGTGTTGCGCCGAAAAATTACTAGCCATTCAATTTCAGAATGGCCTTAAACCGTGCTGCTTTTTCAGGTTCTGAACGCTACAACGACATTTGGTGATAACGATTGAATGTCCGCTCTTCACTCATAGCGGACCCTACGCTCGACTCAGGCTGCTCAGTGCCCAAGCGGACGTGAAACAACGCTTTTCATGGTGACGTCTTCATCCCGCTGATGAAGACGTCACTAACATTCATGAGGCTCTGTCACCCTGCGGAGGTCGATGTTGGAATTCGGGCAATGACCTTAATTTCAAAATCGAATCCCGCAAGCCAGGTCACTCCAACGGCGGTCCAGTTCGGGCAAGGGGGCTGCGGGAAAATTGACTGTTTCACCTGCATAATCGTCGGAAACTGATTTTCCGGGTCAGTATGAAAGGTAGTGACATCAATCAGGTCGTCAAACGTACAACCCGCTGCTGCAAGGGTCGCTGCCAGGTTATCAAACGCAAGTTGCACCTGGGCGGCAAAATCCGGCTCCGGCGTACCGTCGGCGCGGCTGCCCACCTGGCCGGAAACGAACAACATATCGCCAGAACGGATCGCGGCGGAATAACCGTGTTCTTCATAGAGAGCATGGCGGTTAGCAGGAAAAATAGGCTCACGCTGGATCATGGAATTTCCTTTCTTAAGTCAATGTGTGATGCGGGATGTGCGGTATGCAAAATTGATTTAATATACGCGGCGTATGTTGAATTAATCACACATACGCCGCGTATGTCAAATGACATCCGTCACGCATGTCTAAAAGGAGATCGTATGGCCACCAAACGCCGCGTCGAAACAATGGAAGAGAACCGAGCCAAATTGATTACGGCAGCGCGGAAGTCCTTTGCCGAAAAAGGTTTTGCTGCCGTATCGATGGATGAATTAACCGCCAGCGTTGGCCTGACGCGTGGGGCGCTATACCACAACTTTGGCGATAAAAAGGGGCTGCTTGCCGCTGTTGTTGCTCAGGTGGATGGTGAAATGGCACAACGAGCCAAAGCCGCCGCCGCGAATGCCGGTGACGACTGGGAAAGGCTGCTGGCTGAAGGGATTGCCTACATTAAGATGGCGCTGGACACAGAAGTAAGGCGCATCGTGCTGCTTGATGGCCCGGCTTTCCTTGGGGATCCCGCACAATGGCCCAGCCAGAATAGTTGCCTCGAATCCACCCGACAGACCGTCATAAATTTGATCGAACGCGGCGTACTTAAATCGGTCGATGCGGATGCCGCTGCACATCTGTTAAACAGTGCCGCGCTGAATTCCGCGCTTTGGATCGCTGCGAGCGACGATCCGCAGCGGGCGCTGCCAAAAATTATTGACGTGTTTACTCAACTGGCAAGCGGCTTACGGAATAGTTCCAATAAACTACGATGAGAGGTTTATCGGGTGGAGTGAGCTAAAGCTTTGCAGCTCGCATTAAGAGAACGGGCGCAAGGCATTATCAATAGCTGTGGCTATTTCGTCTTCGCTGCGCCCTCCATTGATTGCAAAGCGGTTCTCAAAAACGAAGTGCGGAACCGAACGAACGCCTGCCGCAGTGGAGTTCGCCGCCTCTTGCTCAATCCGCTTGTGCCGGGTGGGATCGCGTGCGATGGCGCGGGCCTCATCCCTGCTGAATCCATAGGCTGCAGCAATATCTGCCAACACCTCGGCATCGGCAATGTTTCTTGCCGCAAGGAAATAAGCGTCCGTGATGGCTACGGCGAGTTGATGCTGCGTGCCGCGTTCTCTGGCTACCAGGATGATGGCGTGCGCAGCCTGCGTTGGGTAGGCGTAGCGCTGGCGACCAAGGTCCAGATCGAAGCCGGACGCGCGGGCCTCTGCTTCAGGGCGAGCAAAGCCGACTTCGGATCTGTCACACCATATCGCGCGCGGAGCAGGTCGGGGATGAAGAGTCCGGCCGCCGGCGCGTCCGGCAGTAAAAGAACCGGATGATGGTGAATGTCCGCGACCAGCTCGGGGAAGCGTTCCTGAAGAACCTTGTCGAGCCGGTGCAGGCCCACGAAACACCAGGGGCAGGTGATCTCGGTATAGAGGTCGATTCGCAACATGATTCCAGTCTCCTTCTTTAGTGATTAGAGCGATTAGCGATACCCGGCGCGCACGAACGTCTTATCCGCGACCTGGTCCACAAGAAACTGAACCTGGTCTGCCCATACCCAAGCCAACAGGACGGCGGTCTTCTTCGTCGTCATGCTCTCTTCGCCAGCAGATTTTGCACAGCCGTCTCGGTATGGGCGATGGCAGCCTTTGCCCCGTCCGGGCCGAGTACGGTGCCTTCAATCCGGATAAGCTCAGCGTCAGTCAATCCGATAAAGCCAAGCATGTGCAGGAGATAGTTGGTCTGGAAATCGAAAGCGGCATAATCGCCCGCCGAAAACACGCCACCTGCGGCAGTGATCAGATAAAGCTTCTTGCCGGTAAGCAGGCCCTGGGGGGCTCCTGTGGCATAGCTGAAGGTGACTCCCGGCCATGTGACATTGTCAATCCAGGCCTTGAGCTGCGAAGAGGGGCCGAAATTCATCATCCCGGAACCAAGCACAATGATGTCCGCGGCGCATAATTCATCAACCAGCTCCCGGGCACGTTCAACGGCAACATTCTGCTGTGTTGTGCGTGAATCCGGGGGCGCAGTGCGGCCCACTATGTAGTCTTCAGTAATGTGCGGAGGCGGATTTACGACAAGGTCGCGAACCGTCAGTGAGCCGCCTCCCTGAGCCCGAAGCCCATGAGCAATTTCAGTGGCAAAGCGGGTAGACAGGCTCTCAGTCCCGCGGGGGCTGGAGGTAATCAGCAGAATTTTACGCATGGTGGCTCCATTTAAGGTATAAATTAGTAACCAGGGAACATTTCTATGCCTGGTTACTAACCGTTACCCGGAATACTAAAATTCCTGCCAGAATTTCACAAGAAGGCACAAATATGTCACCCAGTCACACCGATGTTCCTGAAGCACTCCCGGATTCTGAAACAGAAGGCTGCCAGGCCACCCGTGAAATACTGAATCGCATTGGCGACAAATGGAGTCTCTACATCATTGCCTCTCTGGCCAATGGCAAGCTGCGCTTCAATGAATTGAAGCGCAGCATTGACGGCATATCCCAGCGTATGTTGACGCTGACCCTGAGAGGTATGGAGCGGGATGGATTAATTGGCCGGACTGTCTATCCGACGATTCCGCCGCGTGTTGATTACGAACTCACGGAGCTTGGCCGGACGCTGTTGGAGCCTGTCATGGCGCTCGTGAATTGGGCAAACGACAACCGGCGCGCCATCGCAGAAGCCCATCAACGCTTTGACAACATCCCCTAGTCTGCTGGGGCTAGAGGGATCATGACTGCCGTAAGTGCCGCCGCTCGCAATCTGAAGTAGGAGTGGTTATCGCTGTTGTAGCCAGCTTCGGATCCCGTCTGATGCAGAGTCGATTGCGCCGGCAAGATAGCCCGAAAAATGCGGTGACCATTCACTGGCAATGCCCGTTACTTTTCCCTTCCATTCTCCACGCGCCGGGATCTGCGCAGGCAGTGCGTGTCCTGCTTCCTGAAGCAAGTCAAATTCAGTGGCCGTAAACGGATCGGCTGCCCAGTCTTTCAGAAACTCCGCCTCGGGTTCGGACGCATGCGGACCAAACAGACGCGTAAGCTGCTCACGACAAATTTGCTTAAGCCGGTCTTCGCTGACTGTCCATCTCGATTGTGCCGGTACGCCAATAAAGCCAAAAATGACCATTTTTCCTGAGTCAGGCTCGGACACATCGTGAATTTCAACCATCGGGCCTGCCTGGCTGCTGACATCGCCGGAAAGCCGCTGAGCCCGCAAAAAATCGGTGTTGTAAATGGCGACATACTTCGCATGGGGCGCCATCCAGGTTGGAATTTTTCGCCAGTGTGAAAGCAGTGGAGCAGGTAGCGCCGGAGTGAAGGTTATTTTTGCTGCCAGTGCAGGCGGCAAAGCAAGAAAAATGTGCTCGCCTGCGTAAAGGCTTTCCTCTCTCTCCTCGGTTTGCGCTAGCACCTGTATTCCCTCATCGGCGCAAAGAATGGACTTCACATGCTGGTCCCGCTTAATTTTGTGCGCCGGAATCTGGCTCTTCAGTACCGCCGTCAGCGCCTGCATTCCTCCCTTCAACCTGAATGATGCCGGTGAGGTTTCATACGCGGGATAACGTTGCGCAGGCGTAGTGCGGTTACGCTCATATAACATATCGCCCGGCCGCCCCTGAGGGATGACGGTCAGTCCCAGCCGGTCGATTAACTGCGCGAAGTCGGGCTGAATGTCAGGCCAGAACCAGGTTGCCCCCATATCCACATGCAGACCTGAAACCTCGCCGGACAGCACGCGGCCGCCCGTCCTGTTCCGGGCTTCCAGAATCACGTAGTCCACGCCGGCTTTTTCCAGTAGCGTGGCGGCATACAGTCCGCTGACGCCTGCCCCGATGATAACAACGCTGCTTTTCATGATGTCGCTCCGGTCAGGGTGGCTGGGCTAAGGTGCCCCGTTTTCAGGTAAAAGAATGCGCCAGAGGCGGTGGCTGCCAGGGCGGGCAGGTCGCCAGGCGGAAACCGTAGCCAGCTTCCTTCCTCATAGCGACCTTGCGGTGCGTTGAGTTCTCCCTCAAGTAGCAGCAGCTCGGCACCGCCGACAAGGGGGGCACAGAAGATACGCTCGCCCGGAGCCAGCCTCTGAAGTGACACCCTTTCCCGCGAGTCTGAGAACAGCGGGCAAATTTTTCGTTGCGGCTGGCCGTGCCAGTTATTGCCATCATTTGTGTTGATTCTGACGGGCAGGCGTTCACTGGCTGACATCTGGCGCAGTTTGACAAATATTGTGGTGCCGTCGCGGCTGGAAGGCTGATGAGATGAACCATCCGGACTGCGCAGGTACCAGCCTGACGGATAATCCACCCCGTTTTCCGTAAACGTCCCGTTCAGCACCAGAATTTCTTCGCCTCCGGGGTGGTTGTGCTCGGGAAACACAGATGCCGGAGCATAGCGGACAAGGCTGGTTGCGCGGGCCTGCTCACGGCCAATACGGTCGAGCATGACACGTTCAACACCTTGCTGCGGCGAAGGCACCCAACGGTAGTCATCAGGCGTGATGATGACTCTTTGCGAGAAATCGGAATTCAGTAATGTCATAGTCAGTGAGTAAACGGCACCCCGTGAGGTGCCGTTTTCAGGTTTATTTATTCGGCAGGTTATCGTAAACATCCAGAGCGCGGGCAGTATAGGTTAATGCTGCCCCGGTATTCAGGCTGATGGCGACGGCAAGCGCTTCGGCGATCTCTTCACGCGTGGCACCGTTCTTAACCGCGGCATCCACGTGCACAGCCAGACAACCGTCGCAGCGAGTGGTTACGGCCACTGCCAGCGCAATCAGCTCATGGGTTTTGGGGTCGAGATGCTTGTTTTCAGACGCGCCTTTGTCCATCTGCTGCACACCTTTCATAAATTCAGGCTGCAGTTTGGCAAATTTGCCGACGGTGGCGAGCAGACCACTGCGATATTCATTCCAGTTTAAGAACATTGAAAACTCCGGTTTTGTTTGTCTGAGAAAAACGTTACTCAAATGATGTCGTAAATGCGCACCTCAGGTGCGCTGTTCAGATAAGGCAATGCCGGCAGGGCGGTTGCCGTTCCGTGGGAGGGATTATCAGAAAGCTCGCGAGCATCAACAAATCAGATAATCTTGCGAAGCAGAGAAGAAATTCTATGCCGTAAGCCTAACGGTAAGGGAAGCATCATGCCAGTAAGGAAGGACGGAGTGGCATGATGCCTGAGGTGCGATATTACGACTTGCCAGAGACAACGTCCTGCAAAAACCAGTCGTGGAATACTTTTACTTCATCACGCATGGCATTCAACTGCGGGGTGACCAGGTAGTAAGACCATTTGAGCGGCCAGCGACGATCGGGATGTAGCTGGGCCAGTTGCCCGGTTTTGATAAGCTGCTTCACCAGAGCGTAACGAACGATGGCCACGCCCCTGCCGCTCAGCGCCGACAGGATGACTGCTGAGGTGGAATTGATATGCAGCCCGCTTTCCAGCGCCTCGGGCGCACCGACTGCCCTCAGCACATCCTCCCAGGACGGGAAATCCGCGCCGGGGTGCGGCGTGTCATCGTGGATGAGTTTTTGCGTGGCGAGCCATTCGCCACAGGCCATTTTCCCGGCTGGAACCAGGCGCGGACTGCAGACCAGCACGGCTTCCTCATCCATCAGCCAGGTTTTATTTACGCCTGGCCAGTCGCCCAGTCCGCAGCGAATACCGATATCGGCTTCTCCGTGCGCGACGTCCATCAGCTTCTCCGTGACGTTAAGCCGAAGATCGATATTTTCATGCGTTTCCGAGAAACGATTCAGGCGATCCATCAGCCAGTTCATCATCAGTACCTGAGACGCGGTCAACACCACCACCGAACGGGCCCGGCGACCACGAAGCTTGTTCAGGCCGGTTTCCAGCTTGTCCAGACCCTGCGTGATGTCCTGCAGCGCCTCCTGCGCTTCATCAACCAGCGTCAGCCGCTCCTTCCCTGAACGGGTGCGGTGGAGCAGCGGGTGTCCCACCCAGTCTTCCAGCGAGCGGACAAGCTGGCCCACGGCGGCAGGCGTCACGCCCAGCTCCTGTGCCGCGCCGGTAAAGCTGCCGTGCCTGGCGGTGGCTTCAAAGGCGTGCAGCCATTTAAGTCGGTTTAGCGATCGCATTGCAGTCATCCTGATTCATTATTTTTCTCAGTATACGCCAGCGACAAAGATTTTCTTTCCTGTGTCGCAATTTCTTCTCAGTCGTCAATCATGGGGCCGGGTGGCATTCTGGTTTCACTCGATGAGGAGCACGGCTTTTCATCAATGACAACCAGATGAATTTAAAGAGGTTAGCGATGCACGCATCTTTTGCCGGTAAAAAACTGTTAGTGGTCGGCGGTACAAGCGGTATGGGCTTCGAAACGGCGAAGCGGGTCCTGAAAAACGGCGGCAGCGTTGTGCTTGTTGGCAATCGCCAGGACAAAGCCGAGCAGGCGCGCCAGGCGCTGGCTGCAGACGGTCAGGTTTCCATCATCGTTGCCGACCTGATGAAAGAAGAAGGTATGCAGCACGTGGTGAACACCATTAACGCCGAACACAAAGATATCAGCCTGCTGGTGAATGCGGCCGGCGTGTTTTTCCCGAAACCGTTCACCGAACATGAAGTGTCCGACTATGACATGTACATGAGCATTAACCGCGCCACTTTCTTTATTACCCGTGACGTGGTGCGCAATATGGTTGAGGCTGGCATTAAAGGCTCCATCGTTAATATCGGCTCCATGTGGGCGCAACAGGCCATCGGTGCCACACCCTCTTCAGCCTACTCAATGGCCAAAGCCGGTCTGCACGCGCTGACCAAAAATCTGGCCATTGAGCTGGGCGAAAAAGGGATCCGCGTGAATGCGGTTTCTCCGGCCGTGGTTCACACACCGATTTATGAAGGCTTCATTCCGAAAGACGACGTGAAGGACGTGATGAACAGCTTCGACAGCTTCCACCCGATCGGCCGCGTGGGTACTCCGGTTGATATCGCGGAAACCGTTGCTTTCCTGCTTTCTGACAAGACTGGCTGGGTCACCGGTGCTATCTGGGATATCGATGGCGGCGTGATGGCAGGCCGTAACGCCTGATGACCATGCCGCACGCTCGTCTTTAATGACACTGAGACGTTGCTGATTCATTTTACGGACCAGTCCACCTGGAACGCGTGGCCGAAGAAGACGTTATCGAAGCGCTGAAAAAGCGGTTAGGTGACGAAGAGACCGTGGAAGCCGTGGCGACCGTCGCGGCCTATAACATGGTGCCTCGTTTCCTCGTCGCCTTTGCAGTCTGACTTTCCCCGCTGTTTTTACCGGTGCAAATTATGAATAAAAAATATCGTGCTATGCAGGTCGTTGCCCCTGGCGTGCTGGAAATGACAGAACGGCCGATGCCCGCTCCCGGCCCGGATGAGGTGCTCATCAAAATTGAAGCATGCGGAGTATGCGGTGCCGATCTCCGGGACACGGAGAAAGCGCCGCAGGAGGGCCAGCCCGGCCGTATACCGGGGCATGAAATCGTCGGGTTGATTGCCCGGAAGGGAAACAGGGTGCCGGATATCTGGCAAACCGGCCAGCGAGTAGGGGTCGGGCGTCTGGGCGGTTACTGTCAGCACTGCAAACCCTGCCGCAGCGGCCTTTTTCATCTCTGTGAAAACCAGTTGACCCCGGGCCTCAGCTGCGATGGCGGCTATGCAGAGTATGTTGTCATGCGCCACACCGCGCTGATAGCCATTCCTTCAGGGTTGGCCTCCGTGCATGCGGCCCCGATCCTCTGCGCCGGTACCGCCACCTTCAACGCGTTGCGTAATTCCGGCGCCAGGGCGGGCGACAGAGTCGCCATTCTCGGGATGGGGGGGCTTGGCCATATGGCCGTTCAGTACGCCAGAAAAATGGGTTTTGAGGTTACTGTGGTTACGCGTGGTAGTGACAAAGAACATGAGGCCTTTCAACTGGGTGCGCATCACTACATCGATACACTCAGGGAAAACGCATCAGAACGCCTGAAAGATGACGGCGGCGTGGATTTTATTGTGGCCACGGCTCCGGATTCAGAAACGGTCTCAGCCCTTCTGTCCACTTTGGCGTTCCGGGGAAAAGCGATCCTGCTTGGCACCGGACGAACGCCGCTGCAGATCATGCCGGGCATGATGATTGGCGCTGAACGCGCGCTGACAGGCTCATTCGTCAGCACACCGGCGCAAACCGAACACGCGTTGCGGTTCAGCCACCTCTTTCAGACTTTGCCCGTCACCGAACTGTTGCCGTTTGAGCGGGCAAATGAGGCGCTCAACAGGCTGAAGATGGGGCAGGCGCGCTACCGGATAGTGCTCACCATGAATCAGGGTAATTAATCACAGGTCCGCAGAGCATGTTCTGCCTGTTGCAGACCAGAAAGATAATATCTTTAGTAAAAAGTTATCTGTAAGCCCCGTTGCCGCTGAGGTCGAACAGAGATTCGGCCGTGCCGACATCCTCGTGCATGCCGCCGGCATTTATCCGATCACCGGGCTTGACCAGATGACGCTGGTTGAATGGCATCGGGTTATGGCCGTAAACCTGGACGCACACGTGATCGGTGCCCGAGCGATTGTACCCCTGATGCGTAAGGCCGGTGGCGGGGCAATAGTAGCCGTGGGCTCTGACGCCGTGGGCATGGTGACACCGCCCGGAATGGGATTTTCCCATTACATCACGTCCAAGATGGGCGTAATTGGTCTTGTCCGCGCGCTCGCGAATGAGCTAGCGGCGGATAACATTATTGTCAACGCAGTCCATCCAGGCATTACCGACACGGAAGGTGCGAGCGGTATGCCGAACGAGCAGAAGGCCCAGGTCTATATGATGCAGGCGATTAAGCGGCTCGGCACGCCTGCTGATATCGCCGGGCCGGTCGCCTTCCTCACCAGTGAGGATGCGCGTTTCGTGACGGGGCAGACACTGGTGGTTGATGGTGGCTTGATACGTTTATGAAAAGTGCGTTCAATGCATCACTTCCGAGACAAACCATGACGGCATTCAGCTACACTTGTTCATTTCGTCCAGAACAGGAAACATTCCACCACATCAGGCAGGTGTGTTTGGTCTGGAGTTTTTAAATCAACAACATGCATGGCCCTCTAATGATGAAAGTGATACTCGTTCGACACGCGGAAACAGAGTGGAATGTGAGAGGAATTATTCAGGGGCAGCGTGATAGCAAATTGACCCATCGGGGGGAGTGCCAAACATCCGCCTTACTGGCAGCGTTTGCAGCAAGTGATTACCGGGTAGAGTGTGTTTACGCTTCTCCGCTTGGGCGTACCTGGCAAATGGGGCAGAGCCTGGCTGAAAGCTTTCGTTGCTCATTGATGGCTGAACCTGCCCTTAAAGAACAGGCATTTGGTCAGTTTGAAGGAATGTCATCAGCACATCTCCTGCAACACCATCCGAACGATGCAAATGCGTTATTCCAACTTGATGCAGAGTATTGTCCACCAGAGGGTGAATCCCTCACGCATGCTTCTCAGAGAATGATGCGTTTTTTATATAATCTGGAAGAAACACTACATCATCAAACAATATGTATTGTGTCTCACGGGCATGTCATTCAGGGCGTTCTTGCGATGTTAAAAGAAGGGGCTGTCGATGGTTTCCCCCGGTATGCACAACCCAACGCGAGTTACTCAGTTTTCGACCTGATTAATGGACGCTGTGTCGCGCTCAGGTGGGGGATTGCTACACATTTGCGTCATTTGGAACAGCAGTTGCCTTTCAATCATTCTGATACAGGCACAACGCCCGTTTCTCGCTCTTGAGGGACAACCATACTCAGATCTCCCGCATTGCAGGAGATTTGAGTATGGACGCATCACCGTGGAACAAAGACCGATTCAGATATCTCATATCTGGGGAAGCTGAATCAGAGTTGAACTGGAAGGTAAAACGCGCGTTATTGAGACCAATACCCTGCAACAAGGACAGGTCATCAGTTATGAGAACGCCTTCTAACTTTCCTTTGGCTCAATGCTGGCCTTTAGAGCTTGTGCTTTTGCTTGCGAGAAAAACTCGGTATAGCGCAGAGTTTTTTGAACAACGCAGATTTTGATAGTAGGGGTTTTCCCTCATATACTAATACTCATACCCGTATAGAATGGTTCAAATCTTAATAGGTGGGGATCAGGATGGTAATCGATACGCTGGATATCATTCTCAAAGTTAAAGTCGAGAAAGACTTTAATTCCTTAAAGCAGCATGTGAAAGATGTTGCTTTAAGATACGGTTGTGACAGGAGCATTTTATTTTCAATCTCACCTATCAAAGAACAATATATTGAACGTATTTTCTGGGTTGAAGGAAATTGGTTTGAAGGCAGCATTGATGAAAAAACTTATATGCAACGGTGCCCGGTAAATAAACATCTAATCAATTCATCTCGTCCATTTTTTTGGCATAAAACGGGGAGGGAAAGCTTTTCCGGGAATTATCAAATTGTTACTAAGCCTGTAAAAGGCGCTCTGCACGGCATTCAAATTCCCATTTTTGGAAACATGGGCGTTGAAGGTGCTTTCAGCTTAGGAGGATTAAACATTGACACCTCATCAAAAGCGGAGTTGATGCTTAATTTACTTGCAATTGAGGCTTTTCGGAGCGCCCGTCGGATTCTCAAAATTGAAGAGAATAGCGGGCCGGGAGCACTTACCACGCGTGAAAAAGATGTACTCAGCCTGGTCAGTAAAGGGTTAAAGCAGAAAGAGGTTGCCGTATTACTGGGCATTTCTCAGCGCACTGTTGAAAACCATCTGAGACAAATACGCAACCGTCTGCAGGTAACTACCACCGCTCAGGCTATCCAGGTCGCCTTTACAATTGGTGAATTCAGATCCAAAAGAAATAATTGAATCAATACATGAGGAAAGAGCCATGACAGATGATATTAGTAAATTTCCAAAAGCAGATCCTGCTGAGAAAAATGCATATTTCCCTTCAGACTACTCTCTGAGTCAGTATACTAGCCCGGTATCCGATCTAAGTGATGCAGACTACCCCAGACGGCATAATGGGGGGAAAAAAATACTTGTCATTGCGGCAGACGAGCGTTACCTGAATACTGACAATGGGACATTGTTCTCGACTGGAAACCATCCGGTTGAAACTCTTGTTCCAATGTACCATCTGCATGCTGCCGGTTTCGATTTTGACATTGCGACAGTATCAGGTCATATGGCCAAGTTTGAATACTGGGCGATGCCATATGAGGATAAAAAGATCATGCCATTCTTCGAACAGTATCAGGTACTGTTTCGAAATCCTAAAAAACTGTCTGATATTGTGAATGGCTTGGGTAGTGAAAATGAGTATGCCGGCGTGTTCATTCCCGGTGGGCATGGTGCACTAATTGGCCTGCCCGAGAGTAATGCTGTAGCGGATACAATACGTTGGTTTGTTAATAATGATCACTTTGTAATATCGATCTGCCATGGTCCTGCGGCATTCCTTTCGTTGCGCAATGGGGATAACCCTCTTAAAGGTTATTCTATCTGCGCTTTTCCTGATTCAGCCGATAAGCAAACACCTGATATCGGTTATATGCCCGGGCATCTGACATGGTATTTTGGAGAGGCTCTCAGAAAAATGGGAATGAATATTGTCAATGATGATATTCAAGGAAGCGTATATAAGGATCGTAAAGTACTGACTGGCGACAGTCCTTTTGCGGCCAACGCCCTCGGTCAACTGGCGGCTAAAGAGATGCTGACAGTTTATTCATCCTGATTTTTATATGTTGGATAAGTTTGGCAGGGCGCGGTAGGTGTTACGGGCCCTTGCCATTCGACTTCTGCTTATGAAAATACGAACAGATTGCTCAGACAATATTTTCCAAAAGAAACTGAGTTTCAACAAGTCCTCTGGCACATCTTTTCCTGTCGATTTGTGTTTTAAAAAGATCGCAGGCTCCGTCTCTCCAGGGCGTGCCGGCCACTTTGTCCCCCATGAACGGAGGAGTAAAAGTATCCCTTCCAGCTCTTTACCTTTAGGTGTGACAAAGTATTCATACCTCGGTGGACGGGCACGGTAAGCCCTGCGCTCTATAAGGCCATGTTGTTCTAAAGACTTGAGGCGGGTCGAGAGCAGATGTGATGAAACCCCTGTCAAAATTAATTCTTGCTGAGAAGACGTGTGCGGCACACATCCAGAATTTCATCGGCCAGAGCGGAATTGTCCGGGCAGGCACGGGATAACACTAGAGTCCCGACAAGGTGGGCAAGGGTGTCAATCAGCTCGGCACGCGTTGGGCCGTCGGCATTAGGTTCATTGCTTAAAACTTCCAGCTGCCGTTCAATTCCGGCGGCAAACGTCTCCCTGATGGATTCAGACTGCCGGGCGGTATCGGTGCCCAGTGCCGACATCACGCATCCCTTGCCCATATCGGCCCGATGTTGTCGGGAGAGGTAGTATTCAATAAATTTTTCCCGGTCTACCGCTTCCGTGCTTTCGGCGGATCGCCTAAAACCGCAGCTCATCGCCTCCGCCATCAGATCAGCCTTGGAACCAAAGTGCTTGTAGAACCCGCCGTGGGTTAACCCTGCCGCTGACATCAGTTCCGCCACGCTCACGCCATCGTAACCATGCTCGCGAAAAAGTTCTGAAGCCGTTTCAACAATGCGTGCCCGGTTTTCCCGAACCTGCTCTTTTGACACTTTCATGCTTTGCTGCCCCTCTCAAAGATAGGGTTTAAGTATACATTGATGATGGTCATAATCAAACCGGTTGACTTTATAGATTATGACCATCATCATTACATCAGCGCCTTTACCCATCACTCAGCAAGAGAATAAACATGACGACATTATTTCAACCTTATGATCTCGGACCAATAACACTTGCCAACCATATCGTGATGGCACCCCTGACGCGTAACCGGGCCGGAGCCGGTTTGGTCCCCAACGAACTGGCGGCGCTCTACTATGCACAGCGTGCCACCGCAGGCTTGCTGATTACTGAAGCCACGCAGATCTCCGCACAGGCGCAGGGCTACCAGGATACACCGGGGATCTATACACAGGCTCAAATCGATGGCTGGCGCAAAGTGACGGATGCGGTGCATGCCAAAGGTGGGCGCATATTTGTACAGCTGTGGCACGTAGGACGCATTTCGCATGTCGATTTACAGCCAGGCGGCGCGGCGCCGGTCGCCCCGTCTGCCATCCGTGCCGAGACCAAGACCTTTGTGAACAACGGTTTTTCTGATGTCTCTGAACCGCGTGCGCTTGAGCTGCGGGAAATACCGGGGATTATCGACGATTTCAGAAAGGCATCGGCCAATGCCATTGCCGCCGGATTTGACGGCGTTGAGATCCACGGCGCGAATGGTTATCTGCTGGAACAGTTCCTGAAAGATGGCGCAAACCAGCGTACCGATGAATACGGCGGCTCTGTCGAGAATCGTGCGCGCCTGCTGCTGGAAGTTACGGCGGCGGTAAAAGATGAGATCGGCGCAGAACGCACCGGCGTGCGCATTTCACCGGTTTCGCCGGCCAATGCGATTTCATGCAGTGATCCGCAGGCGCAATATGACTACCTCGCCGAACAACTTGATGCATTGGGCATCGTGTACCTCCATGTGGTTGAAGGTGCTACGGGCGGCCCGCGTGATATATCGCCGTTCGATTACGACTCCCTGCGCCGGCGCTTTACAAACACCTACATCGGCAACAATGGCTATGACCTGGCGTTGGCGTCCACTCAACTTGCGCAGGGCAAAGCCGATCTGTTCGCGTTTGGTCGCCCGTTCATCGCCAACCCGGATCTGGTCGAACGGTTGAAGACGGGCGCGCCTCTGGCCTCGCTCAATCCTGAAACGCTTTATGGCGGTGGCGCAGCGGGATATACCGATTATCCGTCGCTTACCGAGACCAGCAAGTAAAGCATCGGTGTCACGGTTCTACATACATCGCACATTGCGAATTCTGTTTACCCATTAATAAAGAAGATCAACTTATGACTAAAGCTACAGTTCTCATCACAGGCGCATCCACGGGTATTGGTGCCGTTTACGCTGAACGGTTTGCCCGCCGGGGCCACGACCTTGTTCTGGTCGCGCGCGACAAAGCGAAGTTAGAGACGCTGGCCGAGCGTCTGCGACAGGAAAATGTCATTTCTGTCGACGTTCTGCCTGCCGACCTCACGCAAACGAGTGATTTGGCCGCGGTCGAAGCTCGCCTGCGTGAAGACTCACGGATTGGCATTCTTATCAATAACGCGGGTATCGCGCAGTCCGGCAGTTTCACAGAGCAAACGCCGGATTCGATAGAAAGCCTTATCGCACTCAACGTCACCGCCCTGACGAGACTTGCCAGTGCCATAGCACCACGTCTGGTAAAAGCCGGAGAAGGCTCGATCGTCAATATCAGTTCCATCGTAGGCCTCGCCCCGGAATTTGCCATGACGGTTTACGGCGCAACCAAAGCCTTTGTGCTTTTCCTGTCTCAGGGAATGAATGTAGAGCTGTCATCTAAGGGCATTTATGTCCAGGCGGTGCTCCCTGCCGGCACTTACACGGAAATTTGGGACCGTGCGGGTATCGACATCAGTAACGCGGCAAAATTCATGGAAGTGGGCGAGTTAGTGGATGCAGCGCTGGTGGGCTTTGATCGCCGCGAACTGGTCACCATCCCGCCGTTACATAATGCTGCACGCTGGGACACCCTCGATGCTTCGCGTCAGGCGCTGCTCTCAGACATCAAACAAGATGAAGCCGCCGAACGTTATAAAGCACTTTAGTCAATGAGCTGCACTGTGCAGAACGGTCTTCCGGCTGTTCTGCGCAGAAGTGAATCCGACATAAATCCCTTGCAGCCAGTCCTCTCATCGGCGATGAGAAGCCTCAAACACATCATGAAGGCCTTATTCAGCATGACAACAAAACGTGTAGCACTGGTTACCGGCGCTTCCTCAGGTATCGGTGAAGCGTCTGCCAGTAAACTTTTAGCGGCGGGGTATAGGGTATACGGCACGAGCCGGCGCGGTTCCCAGGCGGGAACATCTCCGTTTCCGTTACTGACGCTGGATGTGACGGACGATGCTTCCGTCGAGGCTGCCATTGAGGAGCTGCTGCGCCTGGAGGGGCGGATCGATATTCTGGTGAATAATGCGGGTTTCGGGGTCGCTCCGGCGGCGGCGGAAGAAAGTTCTATCGAACAGGCCATGAGCATTTTCAACACCAACTTTTTGGGCATTGTCAGGTTGACCCGGGCAGTGATCCCTCACATGCGCCGTCAGGGCAGTGGGCGCATCATTAACATCGGTTCGATACTCGGGCTCGTTCCGTTGCCTTATATGGCACTTTATGCTGCCAGTAAGCATGCGGTGGAAGGGTATTCGGGAGCACTGGATCATGAACTGCGCACGCAGGGTATCCGGGTTTCCGTTATCGAACCTGCCTACATAAAAACACAGTTTGAAGCCCATAATATCGAGCCGGACGCCAAGCTTGAAGAGTATGACCTGATCCGTGCCAAGCTGGCGAAAGTGGTCGGCAAGGCAATGGCCGAAGCGGAAAGTCCGGAGGTCGTGGCTGACGTGGTGGTTAAAGCGGCTAAGACTTTACATCCGAAGGTGCGCTACACCGCGGGATCGCTGGCGGGTAAATTGAATTTTATTCGCAGATTCGCGCCGGCTTCATTGCTGGATAAGGTAGTGCGCAAAAGTCTTCAGCTGGATGCGAAGGAGTAAAAATGAAATTTTCTCAACTGGCTGTTCTGACGGCTATATTGTTTTTTATCCTGGCCGCGGTATGGATGTTTTTCCCGGAACAGCTTTTAACCCAGTGGGGCATTGAGCCGGCGCCGGGTATCAGCGTGATTTGTCGTCGCTCGGCCGCATTTTTTGTGGGGGTAGGGGTCATGTGTTTGCTGGCCAGAAATGCCGAACCTTCTCCGGCCCGTTATGCACTGGCCGCCGGTATCAGCACCATATCGATTATTTCAGCCGTACTGGGCCTCGCTGAATGGCGCGAAGGGCATGTCAGCGGGCAGATCCTTTTTGCCGTGTTTATCGAGCTGTTCCTGGGGATAGCCTTTTTACTCAGCAACCGGGCGGTTAAGAAAAATTTCACTGGCACACACGACAGGGTAAACAACAAATGAAGACCAGAACGATGAAAGCCTTTACGTTTAAACGTTATGGTAAATCCCCTGAGCTGGGATTCGATGACGTGGATTATCCTTCTCCCGGTGCCGATGAAATCCTGGTGAAGGTCTACGCGGTTGGCCTTAACCCGATTGACAACATGATCCCAACCGGCATGTTTAAGCCGGTATTGCATTTTAAGCTCCCCGCCACAGTGGGCAGCGACTTGTCCGGGGTTGTCATCGCAGTGGGGAGCCGCGTGACGCGTTTCAAACCAGGCGACGAAATTTTCGCCAGCCTTTTCGACAGGGGAACGGGTTCTCTTGCCGAATTCGCCTTGGTGCCTGAAAGCACTGCGGCCATGAAACCCGCAAATCTGGATTTCGTGCAGGCGGCTTCGCTCCCGATGGTGAGCCTCACGTCCTGGCAAGCGCTGACAGAGCGAGCCGGCTTGCAGACGGGGCAGAAGGTTTTCATCCCGGCAGGTTCCGGGGGTATTGGCAGTTTTGCCATTCAACTGGCGAAGCACCTAGGCGCAAAGGTGGGAACGACAACCAGTACAGATAATGTCGACTGGGTCAGCCGCCTTGGCGCAGACGAGGTGATTGATTATAAAAAGCAGGAATTCGAAAACGAACTCAGTGGCTACGATATTGTTCTGGGTACCCTCAGAGGTGATGTGATTGAAAAATCCACCCAAATTCTTAAGCCTGGCGGAAAAATCGTTTCCCTCATCGGGCCGTTAGATGCTGCTTTCGCACGTGACAGAAATTTAAACATCTTGCTGCGCTTTGTGTTTACGCTGATGAGCCATAAAATCATGCGTCTTTCCAAAAAGCGCGGTCTGACCTACTCATTTCTCTTCGTTCGACCCGATGGCGGCCAACTTACCCAAATCGCCAAAATTATAGAAGCGGAACAAATCAGTCCGGTAATCGACAAAGTGTTTACCTTCACAGACACGAAGATTGCGCTAGATTACCTTGCCCAGGGGCATGCGAAGGGAAAGGTGGTCGTTAAAATACAAGAGTGACAACAACGAAAGTTCACATATTTCATATGAGATATGTTGTTAGGCTTGCCATCTACTGCGCAACGAGTTCCGGTACTTGTAGCGGTTCAGGAGAACATCCCAGCCCCGGCTGGGACCAAGATTCCGCACTTTGCCGTTGATGCTGCTTGGCCGCAAATGCCGGAGACTATGCTATGGGGAGAGGTCGGTGGCGTGGCGATCGACAGAACAACCGTGCCCAGTTGTTCGACATAGGTGTGGACGGCACGATGACATTCGTGCGGAATATCGTGATCGAAGGGAAGACCGGCGGGCTTGGTACCGTTACCGATGTGGCTCTCTCACCGGACAAGAAGTATCTCTACGTCGGTGACATGATGAACGGACTAATCTGGATTTTGCTGCGCTCGACCCATCAGGTGCCAGGCTCCTTCGGTCGTATCGGCCGACAGGCTGGTCAGTATTATCACCTCGATCACTCCTTCTCAGACCCTCGGTCACATGAAGACCAGGTACTTACTGCCCGTATTGATCCTCTGCGACAAGATTGTTCAGGTTTTAATTCTCACTGAAATAAAAATCTTATTCTGCCTGGATTGACTGGGTCTCCACGTTCGATCCACCGATACCAAGAATATATTTTTCAGTTCTCACTTTGGCTCCTTGCGCACAACCACCTTTCAACAAACTGAAAAAGCTTAAAAAGTTGCACTGACTGCCTGCATCAGAAAACTAATAACCATTTTGAATGCGGTGCTGAAAAAGAATGAAATATGGGATCTTATATATCATCAGCATGCTTCGTAATCGGGCGCTAAAGACAGTTGCTATGCTCAAACTATAGGGCAGATTTGTCTACGGGCACGGGGCACTCTGTTGTGACCCGCGTCTGATGTTCGATTAGCGCCGCTCTTAGGTTGAATTTATGATGATTAATTGTTGTTATAACGTGAATTTTTCGTCACCCATAACCTAGGATGAACAGTCTATGAAACTTCGCCATCTGGAGATTTTCTACACCGTGATGACATGCGGCTCGCTTTCACGTGCGGCGGAATCACTGAACATCTCTCAGCCAGCCGCCAGTAAGTCGCTGAAAAACGCGGAGCTGAAGCTCGGTTTTAAGCTCTTTCAGCGGGTCCGCGGCAAGCTATTGCCCAGCCGCGAAGCGCTCGAGCTTTTTGAAAAAGCCCAGGGTATCTATCAGGACCTGTCTAACTTACGTTTACTGGCTGACAACCTGGCCCGCGATCCTCGCGCAAAATTCACCTTAGGCTGCTTACCTTGCCTGGGTTTGAGCCTGGTACCGGAAATCGCCACCGATTTCTATCAACAGAACAGCAATCTGGTGATGACATTAACCACCGAGCACACTGAGACGCTGGTCAAAAAACTGGACCTGCGCGAAATCGATCTGGCCCTGACGATGCAGCCCGTTCAGCAAGGTGAAATCATGGCCACGCTGATAGCCGAAGTGCCATTAGTCTACGTTGATAAGGATTATCGGCAGGGTGCCGTCGAGATTGATAGTATTGACCAGCAGCGCTGGATTTCCCCTGGTTTAGACTCGCTTTCAACCGCCATCGCCGCACACCGGGTTTTTCCCGCCACCGGGCTGAACGTGGAGACCTGTTACATGGCGATGGAGTTTGTGAAACGCGGAGTGGGATGCTGCATCACCGACATTTTCTCAGCCCGCCATAGTCTGACCCCGGAGATGATCCATCAGATTTCACCGCCGATGAAGATTGACCTCTACCTGCTGCGTCGTGCCGATGCCTCCCTCAGCCCTGTCACACAAAAATTTGTCGATTTCCTCTGCAAACGGCTACGTAACGAGCTCAGAGAGATTAACCTGGAGTTATACCCTGGAAATAAAAAGTCAATTGTTTCTCCAGTCTAAATGCTTTCATATAAGCGTTATGAATGTATCAATGCTTATATCAGGTTATGAAAAATGCATTGTAATTATCGGCGGCGGTGTGATTGGCCTGGCAGCTGTCCGGCACCGTTTGCCGACAGCGGCTTACCATTACAGGGACTGAAATGGATAGGAAAAGCGGATTCCCCATGGAACATGCGCCTGCGGATGTCGTTTTCCCAATGTTTGTGAATGTAATATGTATATATAGTTTACTGGGTGATTAGTGCATATGGAGATGTTGTCTATGTAGTTAAACCTAAAAAGATCACGAACCAGAATCGTATCCGAAATCATCTAAAGAAATGAATGACAACCCGAGTTAATACGCTTTTAGTATCGTGGGTTGTAGTCCCAAAGCGCCGAGAGGGGCGCAGGGGGGACGTTAAACATGCCCTAACTAAATACGGCGCTATAACCGAAGGCGCAGACCGTTGCCGAAAAGGGACGGGAAAAAACGGTATATATTGGTCGCGTGATCTTCCCCAGCAAGAGTGGATACGCGACTAAGTGAGTAAACTCTCAACGAGAGGTAGCTCACATGATAAAACCAGCGTCAACAACCAAAAAACTACGCAAGCAGTTACACCATGAATTCCGCCAGGAAGCCCTTAAACTTGGGGATAGCCGCCGCTCGCGAACTTAGTCTGTATGAATTTCAGCTCTACAACTGGCGAAGCAAACAGCAAAATTAGCACTCTTCTTCTGAACGCGAACAGGAGATGGCTACCGAACTCGCCCATCTGAAGCGTCAGTTGGCAGAACAGGCCATTCTCCAAAAGGCCGCGACATACTTCGCGAAGTGCCTGAAATGAAGTATGTCTTCATCAAAAAACATCAGGCTGATTTCAGTATCGCCGTCAGAGAACCTGCTAAAGCAAAATTTTTACGCCAGCGGCCCGAATCAGAAACGGTCCGTAGACGTCACCTAGGCTCAGCGACCGTTTCGAGAGCTTAAACCAAGGAAGCGGCATGGGCACCGTCAGGTGCCCTTTTGTATGTAGCGTATACAAAATACACAGTAAGGAGTGCTATAGTATGGTTCTACGAATTGTTTATTTAACATCAATTACCTCTGATATTCCCGTTCAACTCGGTAATAAAATTTCCACTTCTTCACGTATTCTTCGTATTAAATATTTTGGCTCCGAAGGCAACAAGTTTTTGTATGCTGCCTTAGTCCAATGCTCTGATCGATCTTCCTATCACAGCTGGACGATCCCTGAGAGTAAAGTCGTTGCGGAAAAGAAAATATTGTTCAGTAAATTGTATTCTCCAATACTGAACCACTCCGGTACGGATCTGCGTGATGTTGCTAACCGAAATTTGTTCAGGAAGCTCAAAAAAGATCGTCGCAAGCAGAATAATAGGTCATTGACCGAAGATAACTGGACCCAGTTCGTGCGCCGAAAAGAAGCCGTTCGCTTTGCATCCACCGGTATATAAAAAGGGTTTTCTTTCTCATTTCAGCCGTTTCGCGATCGAGTGTAGGTCCATAGTGAAGTTAATTGGCGGAATGGACAGTTAACCGCCCGTGAGATCTTAAGTCAATCAAACCTCCTGATCTGTGAGGCGCCAAATATATTACGCCTCCAGGTAGACTCGTATCGAACTGATGACAATCAACATCATCCATCAAGATGATTGATGGCATTATCGAACCACTTAATTCTTCAGTAATAGTTGAATTTTATCCAATAAACGAAGGGTAAGAAGTAATATGATGAATATAAATGAAATTATCACCCACATAAAAGAAAAAATTATCTTTGAAGATCTCGAACTCAGCGAGTGGGGACATGAATTGTCAGATATTAAAGATGACACTCTTTTATTGTCTGAGGAAGGCTTAGCATTAGACTCTGTCGATGTTCTGGATATTTTCGTTGGAATCCAAAAAGAATACAGCATTGACCTGGGGGAGATCACAAATGAGTTGATGGAAAAGCATTGTCAATCTCCTTTGACCCTGGCCGAATTGGTTATCGATAAATGTGGTGCTCGCTGAAAACAATCTGATAGATAGCTATTCAAGTCAGTTAAAAGTGAATTTCATTCCACGGTCAAAAATGTCCTGGGGGCTGACTGTTCAACCCATAGATAGCGCTGGATAACATGAAAACACTGATTATAAAAAATCATCAATCGGCAATCGTTGATTGCTTACAGGATAATCTCATTGAGGGCAGCGTCGACCTGTTTTCATTGGATGAAACCGATGATGTGAAAGAAGACCTGGTAAAGAAGCTGGAAACGGATGGCCGGACATACGAAAATATCATTATTGACGTAAGGTATAATGAAGAGCATTGCCTGACATCAATATTTAATGGCGATGCCATTCATAATGATATTTTTTCGGGAAGATTGGTTGATGATATAAACTTTTTAATGAAGGTAATGAAACGAATCATTCTGACTAACATGAAGTTAGATAACTGCAAGTTTTTCTTCTTGTTAAAAGATGATTCGTTTGGATATTTGGATGCGAATGATAGCTCGCCTACATACAACGAAGCCATGATATCAATGTCGAAATCTCTGGCAAAAGAATATTCTCGTTACAATATGTTTTTCAATGCACTGGTTATCCAACCTGAATTAAAAGAGCTGGATCTCAATAGGCAGGGAAAAGAACTTTTAAAAAATTACGCATTAAAATATAAGTCAAATAGCTACCTGGACGTTTCGAAATTTATTTTATCGATGATTGAAAATGATTTTCCGATTAACGGGGCAACGATACGGCTAGGAAATGGAGTGGTTGACTATGTCTAAGAAAGTGGTTCTCGTCACCGGAGGGGGAAGAGGGATCGGAAGAGAGATCTGCATGGAATTCGCCTCTGAAAACACCCATGTAGCTTTGACGTATACCCGCGATGCCGATAGCGCAGAACAGGTCAGGCAGATGCTGGAAAAAAGCAATGTATCTTGTTCCGTTCATAAGCTAGACGTCCAAGACTTTCACATGTGTCAGTCAGTAGTCGAAGCGATTGAACGTGAGTACGGGACCATTAATGTTCTGGTGAACAATGCCGGGGTGACGCTGAGTAAACAATTCGTAAATTGCGATGAAGCGGAAAACAAAGCCGTGCTATCGACCAATCTTCAAGGCGTGATGAACATGACGCTGGCGACGGTACCCTCCTTGAAAAAGTCTACCAGGAATGATGAATCCGGGCGAATTGTTAACATATCATCTAACACCTCTCTATGCGGAAATGCAGGCCAGGTCGCCTACAGCGTGACCAAAGCGGGAGTAAATGGTTTTACTCGCTTATGTGCAAGAACGCTTGCCAGTCACAATATATTTGTGAATGCCGTTGCTCCGGGCTACATCGATACTGATATGACCCATGACCTTCCTGAAAGTACGTACTCCCATGTATTACTTGTGTCGGCGATAAAGCGAACAGGTTGCGTCAAAGACGTGAGCTCAATCGTGCAACTGCTGTGCGGCGACCACTGTAATTACATGACTGGTCAGGTGCTCCATATCGATGGCGGGAAGTTTTGCTAGAGATTTAATGAGGCAGGATAATGAAAGGTTCAATCGTAATTTCTGGTATGGGGCTCTACACCCCACCTGTTACTGATTTAAGCGAATTAGCACATTTTTCTACAGATCATCATCGGTTAATCAACAATCATGAATATAATGAATTGGGGATTAAGAATGCCACCGTGTCCGTCTTCGATAAAACATGTACGGCATCCTTTGGCAAACACGGCTGGGTGAATAACGCCTCTATTTTTGCCTTAAGAGCCACGGAAGCCGCTATCAAAAACTCGGGAATAAACCTGGCAGAGTACGATATGAGTCGAATCTCTATCGTATTAGGCAGCTATAATTCCGGCACCGACAGCTACTCAACAATATTTAATAAGGTGCTGAACAATGAGCAGGACAGCGTATCGTACAGCGAATTGATGTCTTCAATGTTATCGCATTGTGGGAACGCCATTGCCGCTCGTTACAATATCCAAGGGAAGAAAATTGTCGTATCTTCCGCTTGCTCTTCGAGCTTAACGGCGGTGGGGATAGCGACGGATCTGCTTCACTCCGATAAAGCGGATGTGGTGATCTGTGGTGGTTCTGATTGTGTCGATCTCCCCGTGGTGGCCGGTTTCAACAGTCTAAGTGCGTTGAATGAAGGCCGATGTGCGCCGTTTTCTAAGCCTGCAGGGATCAATTTGGGGGAGGGGGCGGGCATACTCATACTCACCAAAAACAAAGATAATCTTCATAATAAGTGGTTAATCACCGGCTACGGGGCCTCCAGCGATGCGTATCACGAAACCTCCCCAGAGCCGAACGGCGTTGGCGCTATTCAGGCAATTGATGCGGCATTATCGGCCGCAAGCCTGAGCAGAAATGACGTCGATTTGATTTCAGCGCATGCTACCGGCACGGGGGCAAACGATATCCCAGAGTCAAAAGCGTACGAGAAATTATTTGGTCTTGATGTGCCGGTCAGCGTAATGAAGCCATTTTACGGCCATACCCTCGGGGCATCTGGCATCGTAGAACTGATCAGTGTCTTATCCCTGCTAGATGTGGGTATCACGCCAGAAAACAACAACCTGAGAGAGCTGAGAGAAGGGTGCAGCCCCATAAACCTCAACTACAGGGATTACCCTAGCGATAAAGTCCGTACCGTCCTGGCAAGCAGTTTTGGATTTGGTGGCAGTAACAGTGCCGTTATTGTGACTAAACGAACGAATGAACGAGACCCCAAATACACTAAGTCAGCAATACCTATCGTGAAAGCAAGCGCGAATGACGGAGTGGCAAAAACGGTTATTGACACCCAAAAGGGTGTTATTAAGGACGAATGTAAGATTCATTTGCAAAACAAGAGGTTCAAACGCGACTCACCGGAAATCAAATACTGCATTGAGTCGGTAGGCGATGTGATGAATGGTTTTGAACAGGTCTTGCAAAGTAATGCCAGAGCTGGGGTGATTACTGGCAACTCACTGCGTCCACAACGATGTCTGGAAAATTTCCTCTCGTCGATCTATGAGGGTGATCCCCGGTATGCAAGTGCGCGCCACTTTCCGGGACATATCGTCAGTGCAACTTGTGGTCAGGTGTCTATCGCGCACAAGATTATCGGTCACTCAACGGTGTTGTGCAGTCCGACAGCGGCGTTCGAATATACCGTGGATCTTCTGAGAAATGAGACACAGGACTTTATGATTGCCTGTTCAAGTGACGATGTGACAACGGTTCAGGAAGAATTTATCCATCAATTTTTAGCAAGCTCAGACTATGCGATGGCTAAAGGAAGCGCTGCCCTTCTTCTTTCGAGCCGGGAGCAACTTTCCAAATGTGATCTTGCGCCTGCAGCATGGGTTCGAAGCATACTTCATTCGTCCTACAACGGATTGGTGCTCAGGAATGATGAAAAGTTCCACCGCATCCTGGATCGACTCATCCTCGAATCTTGTGAAGAAGCCTGCATTAGTTTTACTGACATAGAGCATTGTCTCGTATCAAATGCGTTGGTAGACGACAGCATCGTCGACGGGGTGAAACACTTGTTGGCCCAATATCACCCCCATCTTGTTGTGGAGAGTAAGAATGACAAGAGACTCTCATCCGACTTTATGACACATATCGTTGACGCAACTGAGATGATTTCGACGGGCATTAAAAGCGACGTGTTGGTGATATCCATTGATCTGTCTTCTAATGTGGGAGTATGCATCATTTCAAGTCAAGACAGTCCGATGAGATAGTGTTTATAAACGAAAAGGACAGGCAGTGGTTTGATTTCATTTCCTTCGGGAGAGTGAAGCGTACCACCGCCTTTACATTCCCACCCTGTATTCTGATTAAATAATATCAAGTCTTGAGGAGGTGGTTTATTATGCGCAAAAAAAATACGCATGGGGCTATTATTGATGCCGTCTCGAATGAAACATTCTCTATGCTATTTAACAGTGACTGCCTTTTTTTTGAAGGGCATTTCCCTGACAATCCGGTTGTTCCGGGTGTACTGCTGTTAGATACCATCTATGACAATCTGTTAAAAACAGGGGTGTCGAATATTGCCGGGATTGATAATGCACGGTTTTACAAGACTGTCCTGCCCAACGAAAAAGTCATTGTTAAAATCAATGATCAACCGGATAAAGTAGTTTGCACTGTGAAAAATGAAACAGGTAAAGTACTCAAAGTCAGTTACATAAAAGCGCAATAATATGATCGATTACTCAACTCAATCAGATATTACGGTCTTAGGCGATGCGGCACCTTTTCTCGACGTGAACGACTCTCTGCTGAGTATTGCAAAAGGTTGTCGGAATCTTATCGAGCATCAAAGTGGGATCAATGCTCACAAAATCCCTTTGTCCCGGCATAAAGACTACGAACTGCGAACGGTCACAGAAGTTCTGCAAGAAGCGAAGAGACGCGGGCTTGATTTAAGAACAGAGAATCCTTTTGAAAAGAAAATAATTGGCAATTGCCAAACCATTTCATTGTTATGTCTCGGTATCATGCGTGAGCTGTCGATCCCGGCACGATATCGATTCTGTCTGTGTGAATATTTTGAGCCAGATTCCTATGCAGAACACATTGTCCTTGAGTACTGGTGCACTTCAGGTCAAAAATGGCAGATCCTGGACCCAACGGTCACCCGCGAGATTATTGAAAAGAACCAAACTCAAAATTTTGTCGATTTCGAGTTTGATAACATTCCGAGAAATAAGTCCAATCTCTTTACCGATCTATGGAAGAAATATCGGTGCGGTGATTTAGACCTCGATACCATTCATCATCGTTCGTACAGAAAGATCCTTGGGCTGGAGCGATTCGTATGGAGAACACTACAGGACGTTTTGGCTTTGCATAAAGTGGAACTTTTTTACTGGGACTACTTTGATTTTAAGCAGTATGTGAACGAACCTCAGTTAGTGGACGAGATCATTGAAAATATCGATGAAAGTAGAAAAGAGATGAACAGCATCAATCTTGAATTTGAAGGGTTCATTAACTTCCATCCTTATCAAAGAGATTATAAGTAATGCCAGAGTTTATGAAAGGGGCGCATGCTCAACCTTTTTCTTTTATTGGAACCGTTGAGGATATGTCTGAACATGAAATGACATCCAGGGCGGATTTCTCTGAAGAGAAGACCTACAGGAAGTGTTGCCAAAACGCATGGCCTTTGATTGTCGAATCATTAGCTCAGGCAGCAGGAATTCATATAAAAAACCAGCTGGACCCTAATTACAGTGGTTATTTAGTCGGTTTGGATGATCTAAATATTCAGCAAGCTGGAGACATTATACCTGACTACCGCTTAGTCACAAAAATGGTCAGCCGTCTTGATAAAAAATACTTATATCACTGCGAAGCGTTTACCAGCACCAACCATTCGCTCCTTTCTTGTAACATTCTACTGTCAAGTTCAGATTGAAACTGATCCCATTAATGAGTATGTCAGAACCATAAATATTCTAATTCGATATGAATGATATTGAGCGAAAAGCTCGGGCGGTGAATACGTTAGCCTGTATAACTTTAATACATGAAAGGTTAAAGTGTGGCGTGGCATTTGTATTATATCGCCAGGAGGGATTCCATTTAAGACGTTAATTTAAAGGTGAGTGCAGTAATAGGTGCATGTTTAATCAATTACATGTAGCGATTCTCTTAATTTTAAAATAACCGTCATTTAAATGAATGTCGCCAAAACTGATTCATATTTAAATGTAAAAATGACTAATTCAAGTTGAAATTAATTGGTGGATGAAAATGAGTATTATAAACGAAAATGGTAATGAGTTTGTTATTTCTTCTGCAGGAAACTTGTCTCAAGCCGAAATGACGAGTTTCCACATTTCATCGGGTAAAGATGTTTCCCTGGAAGAGATCGCCTGCGCGGCAAGGCTTCATCAACCTGTCACCCTCGATGAAAACGTGGTAAACAGAGTGACAAGATCGCGTGAAATCCTGGAGAGCATGGTATCAGACGACAGAGTCATTTACGGCGTCAATACGAGTATGGGCGGTTTCGTCAACTATATCGTCCCTATCGATAAAGCCAATGAGCTTCAGAACAACTTAATTAATGCCGTTGCAACCAATGTGGGGAGATATTTCGACGATACGACGGTCCGCTCCACCATGCTTGCGCGAATAGTCTCATTGTCTCGTGGTAACTCAGCCATTTCGATCGCTAACTTCAAAAAATTAGTCGAAATTTATAACCGAGGGATAGTCCCCTGTGTTCCTGAAAAAGGTTCGCTTGGGACAAGTGGTGATCTGGGGCCACTGGCTGCCATTGCGCTGGTTTGTACAGGCCAATGGAAAGCGCGTTACCAGGGCGAGCAGATGAGTGGGTTGATGGCACTCAAAAAAGCGGGGATCTCTCCGATGGAGCTCAGCTTTAAAGAAGGCCTGGCCCTGATCAACGGTACGTCAGCCATGGTGGGCTTAGGGGTACTACTGTATGACGAAGTAAAACAGTTGTTCGACACGTACCTCACTATTACCTCGTTGTCGATTGAAGGGCTGCACGGTAAAACGAAACCATTTGAACCCGCCGTACACAGAATGAAGCCACATCCAGGGCAGCTTGAAGTTGCCACCACCATATGGGAAACGCTGGCCGGCTCTTCACTGGCCGTGAACGAACATGAAGTCGAAAAGATGATTGCCGAGGAAATGGATGGCTTAGTCAAAGCGAGTAACCATCAGATTGAGGACGCGTATTCGATCCGTTGTACCCCTCAAATTCTTGGACCAGTCGCGGATACCCTGAAGAATATTAAACAAACCTTGACTAATGAGCTGAATTCTTCCAACGACAATCCGTTGATTGACCAAACCACGGAAGAGGTATTCCATAATGGGCATTTTCATGGTCAATACGTATCCATGGCCATGGATCATCTGAATATTGCGCTGGTGACGATGATGAACCTCGCCAACCGTCGCATCGACAGGTTCATGGATAAGTCCAACAGCAACGGTTTACCCGCGTTTCTGTGTGCAGAAAATCCGGGATTACGTTTGGGGCTGATGGGGGGCCAGTTCATGACGGCGTCGATCACTGCTGAATCCAGAGCCTCCTGTATGCCTATGTCAATACAGTCGCTGAGCACCACCGGAGACTTTCAGGACATTGTCTCTTTTGGGCTGGTTGCCGCTCGCCGCGTAAGAGAGCAGTTAAAGAATCTTAAATATGTGGTCTCGTTCGAATTACTGTGTGCTTGTCAGGCCGTCGATATACGTGGAACCGCGGGCTTATCGAAACGAACGCGTGCGCTCTATGAACAAACTCGCACGCTTGTGCCTTATTTAGAAGAAGATAAAACCATCACCGATTATATCGAGTCCATTGCTCAAACCGTGTTAACAAAAAATCGTGATATTTAACGATTGAAGCAGGAGGGGGCGTGACTTAGCCCTCCAACCTAATCGTGTTGCTGACTTCGGTGATCCCTGGTGACGGATCGCAGAACGAATGATAATGGAAAGCGAAACATGAACAAATATGAGATTGAACAAATACTTAAAAATGAAATTAAGTTAATAAACAATTACAGTGATAGCGTAAATATCGACGGGCAGGCTAAACTGAAAGATATCCTCGATTCGGTGGATATTCTTCAGTTTGTTTACAAAATAAATAAAGATTACGGCCTGTCATTTGGCAGTAATATTGGCGATGAACAGCACCTGGATACGCTCGATAAAGTGGTCTCCTGGGTACACTCTGCAATCATTAAAAAGGCCGAAGATGGCGACAAATAATCTATTGTCGATGATAAGACGATTTAAAAATAATAATAATGTTGCTTATTACGACTTTGAAAGAAAAATAACATTTTCAGAACTGTATCTGGAAATGGTTATGATAATGAATTACTTTGAATCGACAGGACTGACTCAGGGAAAAAGAGTTGTCTCATTTTTGGATAAGTCATTTTCAGAGTATGCCCTTTTCTTTGCATGTTTATTGAAAGGGGTCTCTTTTTGTCCATTGGATAAAAGCTTGCCGACCAGCCGTTTGGCGATGATCATGTCAGATCTTCAACCTGATATGGTCATGGCGGAGGACTCCGATATAGGCGAAGAGAACGCCTTTAGGCAAAAATTGTTAATTCCACCCGACTGTGTCGTGTCTAATGGCCGTGTCAGCGCATTAGCCGACGATTGTGCCCGCGATGAAGACAATGTGACGGATATTGATACAGATACCGTTGCGTATATCATCTTTACTTCCGGGTCGACGGGGAAGCCTAAAGGGGTTCAAATCACTCACGAAAACCTGAATTTTTTCTTAAACGCGCTGTATCCTCGCTACGTCAGTGAGCAATCGGAAAATTATCTGTCAATTGGTCCATTGTATTTCGATATGACCATACTCGACAGTATTGTGCCGCCTCTGTATGGGCACTCTGTCTACTTGTATAAGGCGCCTTTCATACCGGCAATTTTCTCTGGGATCATTGAGAAATATCAGATCACCAGGTTGACCTGTGTCCCTTCAGTGCTGCAAATATTGTTGCCACAGCTCAATGAATCGACCGGGTTTGACAAGCTTAATTCTTTGAACCTCATCTTGTTTGGTGCTGAAAAACCCCACGGGCATTCCATCAAGACATTGCTGGAAAACATCCCTGACCTGAAAGTCATTAATGCATACGGCCCGACAGAAGGAACCATGTGCTGCTTTTCTTCAGAGATCACCCTTGATAGCTTAGCCGGCGATATCAGTATCGGTAAGCCATTCGATGGCACCAAATACTTGCTCGAAACCCGCTCTGGTTTCTCAACTTCCGGAGAAGGAAAATTATTGATATCTGGCAAGCAAGTCATGAAAGGGTATATTAATCAATCGCAAGTTGATGACCCGTTTATTTTGGTTGGCGATGACCAATACTATTGTACCAATGATGTTGTCAGAGTGGATGATGAAGGTGTTTTCTACTTTCTCGGACGGTCGGATGATGAAGTTAAGCTGAATGGCTTCAGAGTGCATCTTCAGGATGTTGCGGAGAATATTAAGAAAACGCTGAATATTGGCGATATTTTTCTACATAAGTATACGGATAACAACAAAGACTATTTGGTTCTTTCATACGAGAATACATCGCTACTTAATCCTGAAGAATGTATTTCATTGCTAGGTAAGCGGTTGCCGAAGTATATGATTCCAAATATCTTCGCCATTTTTGATTCACTGCCTAAGCTGAGGAGTTCAAAGTTAGACAGGAATAAAGTCAAAGATTCCGTGAACTCAGAGTTTATTCGCTCCAAGGTATGTCTAACCGATAAAAAAATAATTTCATTGCATATTAAATGAATCTACCTTCGTTCTGCTGACTCTTATTTCCCTTTTAAAGCGTCCTCATTGAATGTCAACGTGTGACGCTGATGGGGGCTTCGTCGGAATACCAGCGTCTTCTCAGTTTCCTGTTTCCACAGACAAATCATTCAGGAGACGTAAAAGACTTTTAAGCATTACGAATGGCCAAAAACAAGGAGAGGTGAATCGGTGCAAGATGCTGACTTGAAAAATTTGCTTCGTACGGTAAGAGCGCGTTATGGGCAAAAAAACGCGATCGTGTTTAATGAGGTAACATATTCGTATCAGGAGTTAGATCAACGCATTGGAATCTGCAATCAGACAATTTCACTCAGTGACACCGCGGTCATTATCAATGTCAAAGATAAACTGAAAGCTATCACGCTGATGTTATCTGCCATAGACTGTGGCGTAACATTTATACCGGTTGATGGCGATCGCCCCCGTTCATTTTTGACTGAGATCGCGGCAAAGTTCCCTCAGATTCGAGTGATTAATGACGTGTGTTTCGACACGGGGCAGCTTGTCTCACACACCCTGGCGCATAATGAGCACGCACGCCCTCGCGCTCCTGAGCAAGGGGTGATGTCAATCATGTATACATCAGGCTCCACGGGTGAACCTAAAGGTGTGCAGGTCAGAGCTGGTTCTGTGCTCAATTTGCTGCATCGTCCCTCTTTCATTACCTTCAGTAGTGAAGACGTTGTTGTATCTTATTCGTCGCTGTCTTTTGATGCGTCAACCTTCGAAATCTTTACCCCTTTGCTCTCCGGCGGCACGTTGGTGCTGTTGGATAAGATGGTGGTGCTGGATGAGGCGTCTCTTCTTCACGCGATTGAGCAGTACAAGGTATCCTGTATGTGGATGACGGCCGGCCTCTTCAGGAGCCACATGCAGTCCGGTGATTGCCGCGCATTAACACGTCTCAGACATCTGATCGTCGGTGGAGATAAAGTGGATTTTCACGCTGCTGTGTCGTTTTTGGAACGTTCACCCGGTACGCGGCTATACAACGGTTATGGGCCGACTGAAAACACCGTTTTCACCACCGTTGCTCAGTTAGACCTCCACAAATTGAAACGTGATAAACGGATCCCAATAGGAAAACTGGTCGCGGGGGTTGATTACCTTCTCTTCGATGATAACACTGGCAAATACCGTAAGTTCGGCATCGGGAGACTACATGTGTCGGGGAAAGGTTTGTCTCTGGGCTATCACGATAACCCCGTTGAAACCGGGAAGGTGTTTACGATAATTGAGGGCACCCGATATTACGATACCGGTGACATCGTCGAGTGCACATTGGATCACGAGTTTTATTTTCTGGGTCGGCAGGACCGTCAGGTTAAACTGAATGGGCACCGGGTCGAATTAGATGATATTGAAAAGACGTTAGAAAACGATCGGTCCATAGTGAAAGCACTGTGTTTTATATGGAACAACCATCTTGTGTCTTTGATCGAAATACAGGATAAAACGGCAGGTCTCGATGCGATTGTTGCCCGATTGCGATCACAGTTAAGTCCCTTCTCTTTCCCTGATTTTTTTATCGAAAACACTCAGTGGCCGCTCAATAAGAATGGAAAAATAGATACGAAGTACTTAGTCAAGAAGACGATAAAAAATCTGGAAATGCGTCAAATCGATTCCGCCGGACTGTCTGTTAAGAGTGTCGCCGAACAGGTGCTGGATAAATCTGTTGAGCTGCTGGATATCGGTTTATTTGATCTTGGCTTTGATTCCATATCTATGCTCACGTTTAGTCATGAACTGAATAAAAAATTTGATATTAAAATAAATCTTCTTGACCTTTATGTTGCTGGAACATTGCAAGGTGTGGATGATTTAGTGGCCACCAAAATGAATGCTTAAAGCTTGTTTTTATTTTTCAGCTCTCGGTGAAATATATACAATGAGTTAAGGTTTTCTTATTGTGGTTAATGTATTTTAAATTTAATCGTAAATGTTGATCGTTGGATTGTTAATCGTCCAATGACCGGTTTTTACTTTCTGATTTATCAACCTGAAAAATAAAAGCCAATATTTGGCGTTATATAAATGGAACTATATTATGACTGAGTATAATGAAAACGAACTGAAAAACATTGAAATTGTAAAATCACTGTATACCGATGTTTTTGATACGGGCAACTGCCCGGTGGTTAACAGCTATTATCATGAGGGTGCAAAGTGCCATTTAAAAGGTAAAACTCTGCATATTGAACAGATGAAAGGAGGGATGGCTGAATTTGTTGCAAAACATACGTCGATCTCAACCTCGATCGAATCGATCTTTGCTGCCGATGATCGCACCTATGCTCGCCTTAATCGCCAGGCCACGTTAAAAGGCGAAGAGCAACCCCGTGATATTGAAATCATGGTAGAAAAACGATTTGTTGATGGGAAAGTCGCAGAGCTGTGGTTCATGGTCGATGACGAAATGTACAGCGAAATTTGGCTAAAACAGCAGTCAGCATAACCCGATAACCCAGGCATAGAATGTCTATTCTATGCCTATGTCAACAGGTAATATAAAATGGATATAGCGATCACGGGCTTTTCTTTTCTCTTGCCTGGTGCAAGTAATCTGGAAGAGCTAGACGCCTTGTTGGAATCCGGTCAGGATGCGTTGACCGACCCTCTCTCCTCCGACAACCCTCGTGAAGGTTGGGTCAGCCGGGCAGGCTACGTGGAGGGAGTCGATCAGTTTGACTACGACTTGTTTGGGGTATCGCTGCGGGACAGTTATATCATTGAACCTCAACAACGTATGTTCATTCAATGTGCATGGCGGGCATTGGAGCAGGCTGGCTACAACCCGACACGCTGTGCACTGAACGTCGGTGTCTACTCCTCATCTTCCGATAGCCATTACCGCTCTTTTCTTTCAGACAGCCAGTTAGCATTGGATAAGTACGATCCTTTCGAGATTGAGATTGGCTCGAACAAAGAACAACAGTCATTGCGATGCGCATACTTGTTTGATCTGAAAGGTCCGGCCGTAGGGGTACAGTCGGCATGCTCAAGTGGTTTACTTTCTGTCCACATGGCGATGCAAGGGATCGCGACCGGAGACTGTGAGATGGCCATCGCAGGCGGAGCCTGCCTGCCTTACCCCCTTCATTCAGGGTATCAGTACCAACCGGGCATGAACTTGTCGGAAAGCGGTGTTTTATCCTCTTATTCTCACACGGCTGATGGCATGGTGCCTGGGTTTGGTTGTGTGGTGTTTGTGCTTAAAGCCCTCGATAAAGCTCGCAGCGACAAAGACACGGTATACGGTGTGCTTACCGCGAGCAGCATCAACAACGACGGAAGAGCGAAATCAAGTTATACCGCGCCTTCAACCAGCGGTATCGCAAGAAACATCCAAAATGTTCTCGCTAAATCGGCGTTGACGGCGCAGGACATCGACTTTGTTGAAGGTCACGGGTCGGGGACCAAAATTGGGGATGTTTTGGAGGTCGCGGCGCTGAAAAAAGCCTTCATAAGCCACGAGCTGGCAACCAACAATACGGCCCTGTCGTCAATCAAAGCCAATATTGGCCACCTGGATGTCGTTGCCGGTCATGCCGGCTTGTTAAAATCTGTGCTGCAAGTGTGGAACCATAAGTTATATCCTGCAGCCAATTTTTCATCGTTAAATCCGAATTTACAGTTGGAACAGACGCCTTTCTACATTCCCACAGAAATTCGTCGAAAGGAAAAGTTAACCGGCCTGGTTAACTCTTTAGGGATCGGCGGAACCAACTGTGCGTTAGTCATTCGTGGCGAAGAGCGTTCTTCATTAGCCGGGGAAGGCTCGTCGCAGATGGTCGTTGTCATGATTGGTGCAAGCAACAGCGGACGCCTGCAGCACCTGTTAAGTCAGCTTCAGGAAGCATTAAAGAATGCCTCTCATTCGCTGGAAGATGTGGCGTACACCCTGACAAGACGTTCTGTGGGGAAAGGCTGCATTGCGACCTTTGCTGTTGCGTCACTTAGCGAGCTTCAAGAGCAAATTGCCACCACATTGCGCTCAGGCGTTGTCGGTCATCCCCTGGACGTTTGTCTAAAGGAATATAAGGGGAAAGCGATCGCGATCAACGCCAGCGAAATTGATGCCGAACGTGTCGTCATGCTCGAGTCCACCCCTAAGCCGCAAACCAAAACCGACGAAGCTCCGAGAGAAGAAACCCTGGCCAATACGCTTATTTGTGAAGAGGCACTGCGTAAGATTTGGCTCGATAACTTCATGCTTGACTCGATAAAAGAGGAAGATAGCTTTGCCGAACTGGGGGGGCACTCTATCCTCGCACTGTCACTGGTCACCGATATCAATGCCGCGCTTAATCTTACTTTGACGATGGACTGGGTTGAGAAATATGATGTTTTCAGTGCGCAGCTGAATGAACTGAACAGACTGGCCAGAACTAAAACAGCATCTTCGCTGGTAAAAACGCTTTTTGTTCCGCCTGGTGAAACACGAGCAACGCTTATATTGGTTCATGCTTCGATTTCAGGCGTGGAAATGTACAAAAAAATGTCGAAAAACATTGCCAGTGACATCGAGGTGCTCGGGGTAGACTCCTATAATCTCTATAATGAAAATAAGATAACCTCAATAGATAGACTCGCGGAAACGTATGCAGATGATATTTTAGAAAGAGTGAAAGATAACACTGCTCCCGTGTTTATTGGAGGGTGGTCATTAGGTGGGTTATTAGCCATAAAAATAACAAAATTATTAATAAAGAAAATAAAAATAAAAGGAAATATATTACTGGACTCTGTTCTGTATTCTCAGGATAGTTCAGTGCTCTTTACGGATGACTATCTCTCCTGTTTCATGGATCTTAGCTATTTTTCGAATTCGATTACCGGAGATGAAAGAGCAAGAGACAATCTAAAATCATTATTTGATATAGAGAGAAACATGGTTAAGGAGTTTGATAATCCCCGGCTCAACCTGCCGCTGCTCAACGTTGTAGCGACGTCTTCTCTTGTACAAATTAAAAATAACATGCTCTCCAGCGCGTTTGAGTCGTTGAAAAAAGCCAACAATAACTGGCCAGTGAGCGACTTAATGATGGTCAAGGAAATCAACACTGACCATGTTGGATTAATGACCGAATTAAATGTTAATGAAGTTTCAGGATTCATTCGGGAGTTTTTAGATCAGCATGTATAAGCATATTATTTTGTTGAAATTTAAAGAGTCTATTTCTACAGCAAATGCTCTGGAATTGCTTCACCAACTAGGTGAATTGAAAAATAAAATTTCCGGCATCAGAAAATACAGCTATGGAATGAATGATGGTGACAATGCGAATAATTTAGGCTTTGAGTACGCATTTGTTATGGAATTTAGCTCGAAACAAGAAAGAGACGCCTATCAAATCAATGAGCACCATCAAACGTTTATTAATGAAACACTGAACTATGCCATTTCAGAGGCGATTGTCTTCGATATGGTTGTGGCCGAGGAAGAGAGATGAAAGATAAAATCGCAGTTACAGGAATGTCGGGACTGTTTCCAGAAGCCAGTGACTACCACGAATTTTGGGACAACCTGTGTCATGGACGGGTGTCCTATCAGTCATATACCGATCAGGATGGGCACGTCAGATCGAAGGGGCAGTGCCCGGATCCTGAAACGTTTGATGCACAGCGCTATCGTCTTTCCGAGAAGGAAGCGTTGGTCATGGATCCTCAGCTGAGAAAGTTCATCGAACTTGTCGACTCGGCCCTGCTTGATGGGGAATATCACGACCCAGGCGAGCTGGGGACGGTTGCCGTAATAGCGACGCAGGGCAGCAATCATACCTACCATGATCAACTGCAAAAAAGCATCGCAGAAGGGCAGGTTGAACCGCCTAATGGGCTGCTCCTTAACCTCAATAAGGGTACCGATTTTATGGCTACCCGTGTCGCCCATATATTTAACTTTCAGGGCCCGTGTTTCAATCTGCAATCCGCCTGTTCTTCGTCATTGACCGCTATTGTTGAAGCCTGCTGGATGCTACAAACGAAACGTTGCGATACCGTGATTTGTGGAGGGGTGCATATCTCCTATCCGTTGGCGGAGGGCTATAAGTATGAACCTGGGTCCATTTATTCTCAAACAGGCATTTGCCGGCCTTTTGACCATCATGCTGATGGCACCGTTCCTTCAGATGGTGGGGGCGTCGTCATTCTCAGACGGCTTCAGGATGCCGAAGCAAATGGGGACACTATCCATGCCGTGATTGCAAATGCGTTGAGTAATAACGATGGAAGGAACAAGGCCAGTTATGCTGCCCCTTCGGTCAACGGTCAGTGGCAATTGCTGTCTCAAATCTATCGCCATTCGGCCATCAACCCTCGCCAACTGCAGTTTATAGAATGCCATGCAACAGGAACCGTCGTGGGCGATCCAATGGAAGTTCAGGCCCTCAGCCAGTTAATGGACAGTTACCCTGTGGAAGACACGTTATCCCCGGTAGTCGTGGGATCGGTCAAAGGGAACATTGGCCATCTTTTCTGGGCATCGGGCATCGCTTCCTTGATCAAGTCTGTGCTGGCACTCAAACAAGGCGTTTACCCCGGGACGTCCAATCTTTCTCAGCTCAATGAATTGCTCCGGGAGACGGAGAAACAGCATCTGTTGTATACGGCGGACAATATTCCGTTGGATCCTGACAAGCCCTGCCTGGCCGCCATTAGCTCGATGGGCGTGGGGGGAACCAATGCGCATATTGTGATCGAAGGCTACAGCAAAGCACGTCCCCAAACACCGCAGAAACCGACCCGCAAAGAGACGCAAGGCAGCGTGTATTCTTTCTTCTCTCAAATGGCAATGGCCAAAGATGCCTGCTGTGAGAAGGAGGGTATAAGGCAGTCTCCCTCTGCAGGACAGGCACCGCTTACGCTGTCATCATTGTTGCCCCAGGTCTTGTCTTTCTATCAGCGAGTGCTTGGGGAGGAAGAGATCTACCCAGACAGTGACTACTTCGATCTGTATGGCGATTCTGTAACGGCCGTTGAGCTCCTCGCGTTATTCAAATCAGAGCTCGGCATTGATGTCACAACAGAAACCATCTACAAGCACTCGACACCCGAGGCATTGGCGAATGCGATTGCCAGAGATCGGTCGTCTGTCGCTCAACCGGTAACGGATCGTCAACCGACGAGTGACAACGTTCACCCGCACGGTTTGCTGTCACCTTATCAACAGCGTTTTTATTTACTGGAAAAACTGCAGCGGGGCGACCGCAGTCAATATAACGTCCCGATCTGTGTCGAGATCACCAAGACGTTTCCGATAGAATCCTTTACGCAAACTGTGGATAAAATTCTTGCGCAGCTCCCTCAATTTAGTCACCAGTACAAGATAATCAAAGAGGGTGTTGCACTGGCGGCTAAACGTGTACAGATCGTTGAAACGACCTCGGTGGAGGTGCCCGCAGAGGATTCGTTGGAAGTACCATTGCAGGCCGTGTATGAGCAACGATTTGATCTCGATACGGGGCCGCTTTGTCGGGTAACGACACTTGGACATGGCGCTACAAGGATGCTGGTGTTGAATTTCCCTCACATCGCGATCGATGGAACGGGTTTACACAACCTATTGGAAGAATTGTCCGAGGTACGGGAAGAAAACGGGCCATTAAACAGCGCCCGTATTCCTCTTCACATTCACACGAAGCCTGATATTTCCAGCGCAAGCCTTACGTTCTGGCAAGACACTCTGAATGGCGTGCCAAAGACCTCATTACCGGTTGATCCCACCCGATCTTCAAGTGCTAAGGAATTGATCGCCGGCACGGTGGTCTCCCACCTTTCATCGGAACGTGTTTCGAAGATTCAGAACATCGCCAGGATCCATAAGAAACCACTGTTTGTCGTGCTCTATGCTCTGTTCAATGCAACCTTGTCAGAATTCCTGGATGCCGCCGTTATTTGCACAGGGATGACACTGGCCAATCGGTCGGAATCCGACAGGGCAATGATTGACTGTCGAATGAACAATATTCCTGTTGTCGTCAACTGTGGGTCGGGGCAGTTCTGCGACATCCTGAATGAGACAGACACCGCACTGAAAAACAGCCTGCCTCATGCCCACGTACCTTTAGAGAGAATTTCGTCTCTGGTAGGGAGAAACGGTCAAGGGGTGTATGACATTCTTTTTATGTATCAGAATCAAAACAGAGGCAATGTTCTAAGGTATCGACAGTTTACGCTTCCTGAATATTCGACGCGTTACCAGCCCGTGTATGGCAATTTGACGGTCAATATTGTGCCTGAGCAAGAGGGGTTAGCGATCGAGATGATGTTCAATCAGGCGGACTACTCCCGGGAAACGGTGGCAAGCCTTATGTCTGTGTTTGTGTCCAATATAGAGAGTGCCTTGTTCAATCTATAAAACCTACACTGGATGAAAAAGTAATGAATTCTACATTTATCGAAAAGTTTGAGTCTATCGCTGAACTCTTCCCAACGAATATTGCGCTGATTGTTGGTAATGATTCAATTAGTTACTCTCAACTCCAACAAAAGGCAAAGCGAATTGCCGTCGGTATCCAGTCTGAAATCGATGATAACGTCGAGGGCGTTGTATTATGTTTGCAGCGAGATGAATCGCTCATTACTACGATATTAGCGTGTCATTATCTGGGGGTGCCGTATATTCCCGTCGATCCAAGAACCCCGGCTGAGAAAATCGAGCATATCCTTTCTCAAGCGCACTATTTATATATCAGTAACGCGAAGATAAGTGAGTGCCAAAAAACAGTTGACGTCAATAGTCTGTCGAAGGTTAATGCCCCGTTTGAGCAGGAAAACCTGCCAGGTACTTCTCAAGAGGCCTATCGAATATATACGTCTGGCTCAACCGGCGCACCCAAAGCGGTTATGGTCAGCCATATTGGCTGTGCTAACTTAATTGAGCACTTTTGCTCTTTATTGGCATTCAAGCCCGGACAGACGTGGTTATCATCAACGTCGATTGCCTTTGATATTTTCTTCCTGGAATACTCAGTGCCATTGTCGAGTGGTGGCACCTTAATATTGCTGACAGATCAAGAGAGCTACTCGCCGCAACAGATCGCAGGACAAGTGATGCGTTGGTCGCCTTCCGTCTACCAGGCCACGCCTTCGCTGTTTAAAGGGCTCTTAGGCTATCTGGATAAGGGGTGGCAATTCCAAAAAGTGCTGGTAGGTGGTGAATCTCTCTCTCCACAGCTGTCTTCATCGCTGTTTGAACGAAGTGACTGGTTGTGCAACGTGTATGGACCAACAGAAACCACCGTTTGGTCTAGTGCGCATGTCATTCGGCAAGCGGGCGACACACGAATTGGGAGACCAATACGCCACTCCCAGCTCTTGATATTGAACGAGCATCAGCAAGAGTGCGCGCAAGGCGAACCGGGCCGTATCTATATTTCTGGAGATGGTCTTGCTTTGGGTTACTTTAATAACCCTGAGTTGACGGCGAGAAAATTTACAGAGGTGCGCATCGGCGGTGTCAATCGACGGATGTACGATACCGATGATATTGGTTATGTGGATAACGAGGGCATCGTCAATTTTCTGTACAGAGAAGGCGGGTTTATCAAAATCAATGGGTATCGAGTGGAACCTACGGAAATAACGGATATGTTTGAATCGATAGAGGGCGTGTCGGGTTCTGCGGTCATTTCCCTTCATGATGACCAATCGGATTATTCAAAACTGATAGGCTGGGTGGAGTGTACGGGGTTGACTGAGGCGACGATAAGGGCATTTCTCAAGTCAAAGTTGAGCTACTATTTGATCCCTCATCATATTTTCACTATCCCGGCATTGCCTTACACGTTGAGCGGTAAAGTCGACGCAAACAGGCTTGAAGACATGAGCCTCAAGCTTTTGAGTAGGGCGCCCACGGCCAGTGTCTCCGTATCAATGGGCGAGCCATCCGCTCTGACATCGCACCCTGTGGGTAAGATCTTGGGCCAGTATATGGACATCACTCGGATGTCAAAAGAAGACAACTTCTTTGAACTGGGGTTAACGTCGATGCAAGCCATCTCTCTTCATATCGATCTGCTTGAGTTGTACCCCAACTTACAACTGCACGAAATCTTTGATCGGCCATCTTTTGATCAGCTGATAAATGAACTTGAACGCATATAATTTTAATCTGAGTCTTTTCAGACTTATCGGCACGTCCGATCGGCCAATGAGTCTGAAAAGTGGAGACATACATGAACGACTCTCTTGTGCTTGAGAAGAAAGTCATCTGGTTTATGGCACTTATTCAATTTATTAATGCTGTGGATTTTATGATCGTTATGCCTCTCGGGGCTGATTTTGCCAGTGCGTTACATATGTCGGCGGCAAACATCGGTTATCTTGGGGGAAGTTACACCTTAGCTGCCGCCGTCTCTTCACTGCTGGTGGCGAAGTACCTCGATAGGTTCGATCGCAAACGGGTGGTGTTAGTCATGTTGATCGGGTTGTCGGTGGCCACCTTGATGTGTGCGCATGCCTGGAATATGAAAAGCTTGATGTTTACCCGCATGCTGGCCGGCTTTTTTGCTGGCCCATTAATAGCCATCTCGCTCGCCATTGTGACGGACTGTGTCCCCGCAGAGCGTCGTGGTCGAGCCATGGCTACCGTGATGGGGGCTTTTTCCATTGCCGCGATTGCCGGCGTGCCTTTGGGCCTCAAGCTGGCAAGTTGGTATGGCTGGTCCACGCCTTTTTACGTGGTCGGTGCCTCAGGGATGCTGGTGGCAGCCATGGTGATTGTATTGCTGCCAAGCCTAAAGGGGCACCTTCAGGGGACGACGTCCATGCCGCCTGCTGTGTCTCTGCTGGCATTGATGGCCAATCGCCGGGTTTTACTGGCGATATCCTCGCTAGGCTTGGCCGTATTAAGTACGTTTCTTCTGTTACCGAATCTGGCCGTTTGGCTTCAACTCAACGCCGGCGTTGCTCGGGATGATTTAAGCTTGTATTACCTGATCGGTGGGGGAGCCAGCGTGATCGCGCTGCAGTTTTTTGGTCGTCTGGTTGACAAAATGGGGGCGCGCTCTGTCGTGCTTGGTCTCGCAGTCGGCATCTTTGTTGTGATTTTCGACGGTTTTATGCATGCTTCTGTCTTACCTCCTTTGGTTATTTTTAGCGCATTTATGGTGTTGACGGCAACGCGAACTATTGTCGCAATCACAGTCAATACAACCGTCCCAGCCCCCAACGTAAGAGCGGCTTTTATGTCTCTTCAAAGCATCTGCCAAAATGTGTTTAGTGGTTTGGCTGCCATCCTCTCGTCCTCTATCTTGGTAGAAGAGCAGCAACGGCTACACAACCTTGAGATATTGGCCGCCTGTGCGTTAGCCCTCACGCTCGTGCAGCCACTGGTCTTGCAGCGATTGCTCAAGCATCAATCGCGGTCTCCAGTCACGCCATAAACCAGCCGGGCAAGCCTGACGTCTCGGCACGACTCAGGCTTTCTCAGTGCATGCCGCTTATCGGGTTAAGGAATTGACGCATGCCTCCATTTTTGAACACCAGTCAGAGGGTGGTTCCCCCTCTGTTTAGGCATTTGGTCTTATGGTACAACGCCTTCGATTTCAGGTATTTCGATAAGTCACTTTTCTCGGATTTTGGTGTGGAATGCCCCAGGCTTCTAACAAGAGCGGGGCCAAAAAGAAAGGCCGAGTACTTTGCCGGCCGACTGGCCGCTAGACGCGCACTCCAATTTCTTGGGTGCAAAACACTCGATCTTCCAATAGGGGATCATCGGCTTCCTCAGTGGCCTTTGGGTTACCGTGGGTCCATTTCTCATACGCGAGCATTAGCGGTGTCGGCTGTCTGTCAGCACGATCACTATCAGGCAGTGGGTATTGATACAGAAACGGTATTCACGGTTGAGCAATGTACCAAGCTAACGAGTGCCATCGTGTCTGACGCTGAATGGAATGACGTCATTCGAGGTGGTTGCGAACTTGCTCAAACGCAGCTGGTTACTCTGATTTTTTCAGCCAAAGAAGCCTTGTATAAAGCGCTCTATCCTCACACTTTGTCGTTTCAGGATTTTAGTGCCGCAAAGCTGACATGGGTATGTGACAAATCGGCACAGTTTCAAATTGAACTTACCTGTGACTGGAGTGGAGACTATAGCGCAGGTACTCATTTTACTGGGTGGTTCCAGTTTTTTGATCATACCGTCGTCACGGTGATTGTTGACGGCTCCCACAAGTAAACTGACCGCGCCTTTTTGGGCAGAATGAACCGTGTTGGCCAACCCTTCACATTAATAAAACCGCTTTCGTTGCGTTGTCCATTCAGAGATAGAGAGGCGAACGGATCTTCAAGACGCGCTCACACCTCTCCCTGGGAAAGTGTTACGAAATGCCCTCCGTTATATTTGAATGACGTTAAAGACGAACTGCTGTTATTTTGTCTGACATCGGATGTATGTGTTTTTTTCTGAGTGTTTGAGCATGACGTCAGAGAAGGTTACTCCAAAGACAGATTAAAAAGGAAATGATTTTGAACTCTGAAAATATTAAATCGCTGTATACTGAACGCAAACCAACAAAGCATGACGATTATTATCGTAATATTCCAAATTCCGTGAGCGAAATATTTAAGGTTGCAAGGAATATAGTGGAACATTATAAAGGAATCAATAAATATAAAATAGGGCAGGAAAGGTACAACGACATTGATATCAATCAACCTGAAATCATACTGGATAGACTGTCTAAAACTGGGGTGACATCCATTACCAATCCGATCCCCTTTGAACATAAGATTATCGGTCATTGTTTGACCATATCTATCATGGCACTCGACATGATGAGGTACAAAAAAATCCCTTCACGACTAAGGTACGCCTATTGCACCTACTTCAGTCAAGATATTTACCCAGAGCAAGTTCTGATTGAATACTGGTGTGAGGACAGAGGCGCATGGTTATTGGGTGACCCCTCGATGAACCAAGAAGTGCTGGATCACAATGAAATTTCGGTAAGCGTGGACTTTTGCGATGTGGATACTGCACTGTCTCAGCCGATCCACTGGGTATGGCGTCACTTAAGGAAAGGACAGCTGGATTTCACTATGTATCGTGGTATCCATGACAAGCAAGAAAAAAAACAGGTATTAGAAGAGGTGGCCAGGATATTTGTGAATGATTTGGCAATAATGAACAATCTCTTATTATCGATTTATGATTACGTCCTGTCTCCGTATCAGTCGGACCATCTCAGTGAAGGGTTGTTTCAATATCTTGATGAGATTGCGGATGAAATGATGGCCTCTCCAGGTTGTCTTATTGTTTACGATGAATCCAATCTTATCCGGTGTCAGCCGAGAGCGGTGGTGAGAAAAAGTATCTTCAATAAAGAGGAACAAATATTTGAGGTCTAAGCGCGATATGTACAGCTCTTGCTATCACCTGACGCCGGTCTCAAACCGGTGTCTTGTTTAGGCTACTTTTAGTGCGCACTTCCTTCGCTATGAGTTTCAGCCCCTAATTTGAACATGAACTGTTCATCCATCATTCTACCCTGATGGGGCATATGTCCTACCGCCACTTTGCCGTCTATAACGTGGTGGGCATGCTGCTGCGGGCTATCTGTTCGTATGGTGCAGGAAAACCTAAAACTGCTGATTGTCGCGATTATTGTTCTGTCGGTTTTGCCGGGGTTATATCAATGATCCGTAATAAGTGCGCGGCGGCAAAAATAGGCGAAATAACGCCACGAGCATAGTAAAGCAGGGGGGGTGAGAGGGGGCACCACTTTTCTTCACATGTTTATGTCTCTTATGTTTTAATGTGCGACATTTCATGGCCTGTAAGCGGTAAAAATAGCATTATTTGCTGCTTATGGTAAAACTAGCATCGACTAGGTTCAGGAATAAATAAAGGTTATCTATGAGCTGGATTGAACGAATTAAGAGCAATATCATCTCCACCCGCAAGGCGAGTATCCCGGAAGGGGTATGGACCAAGTGCAGCAGCTGCGACCAGGTTCTGTACCGCGCAGAGCTGGAGCGCAACCTGTCGGTTTGCCCGAAGTGCGATCACCACATGCGTATAGGAGCGCGCAATCGCCTGCATAGATTGCTGGACGAAGGAACTCTGGTGGAACTGGGGAGCGAACTTGAGCCGAAAGACGCGCTGAAGTTTCGTGACGCTAAGAAATACAAAGACCGCCTGAGCTCTGCGCAGAAAGAGACCGACGAGAAAGACGCGCTGGTCGTGATGAAAGGCACGCTGTACGGCATGCCGGTAGTCGTGGCGGCATTTGAGTTCTCTTTTATGGCGGGTTCAATGGGCTCTGTGGTCGGTGCGCGTTTTGTTCGTGGCGTCGAGCAGGCGCTGGAAGATAACTGCCCGCTGGTATGCTTTTCCACATCTGGCGGCGCGCGCATGCAGGAAGCGCTGATGTCGCTGATGCAGATGGCGAAAACCTCTGCGGCGCTTGCGAAGATGCAGGAGCGGGGTCTGCCGTACATCTCTGTGCTGACTGACCCGACTTTGGGAGGTGTGTCCGCAAGTTTAGGGATGCTTGGCGATATCAATATCGCCGAACCGAAAGCGCTGATCGGCTTTGCCGGGCCTCGCGTTATTGAGCAGACCGTGCGTGAAAAATTGCCGCCGGGTTTCCAGCGCAGTGAATTCCTGATTGAGAAAGGCGCGATCGACATGATTGTTCGGCGTCCGGAAATGCGCTTTAAGCTTGGCAGCATCCTGACGAAGCTGATGAATCTCCCGGCGCCGAGTCCAGATACGCCGCGCGAAGGCGTTGTGGTACCGCCGGTATCGGGTCAGGAACCAGATGCCTGATAATGCAAAGGGCAGGGCCGTCAGGCGCTGCCCTTTTTGCTTTTCTTAACCGTTAACCATCACGGGCATCATGGAAAAAGACTAAATTCCTCTCGCCACGTGGCTTTCCTATGATCTGCTCCCCGTTGATTAATAGATAGCAATGTCAGTTATGCACCCTCGGCGGCGATCAAAATCAGGAACTTCCGCTCCTCGCTCATAACGGGTATGCCTGCGTGCCGGTTCACTCCGTGCCAATAGCAGAGTTTGCTGATTTAAATGTGCGTTAGATGTTTATCAGTATTCTGAGCGTCTGCCGCATGTTTATTTTCACGTCTTCGACAAGCAATCAGTCAACGGCCAATTCTTTCGAACCATTCCTCAACGGTTTTTGCCGCTGGTATAGTGGTTTTTTTTGCGAGGATTACTGTATGTCTTTAACTGCACTCATGGCTTTTGCCCTGATTATGTCAGCCGGTATCGTCACCCCCGGCCCGACCGTTCTGCTTGCTCTCAATAATGCGGCTCGCTTTGGCATCAAACGGTCAACCTGGGGGATTCTTGGCGCCGCCGCTGCCGACGTGCTTCTGGTTGCCCTTGTCGGCCTTGGGCTTGGCGTCGTTCTTGCTACTTCGGAAACGCTTTTTGTCACCCTGAAATGGATTGGGGCTGCGTGGCTTGCCTATATCGGTCTGCGGATGTTGCTATCTTCTGGCGGTTCCCTTCCTGGCGGCGAGGAAGTAACGGCACCATCGCGCCGGGCACTTTTCCTGAAAAGCTTCTTTGTCGCGATGAGCAACCCAAAATATTATATCTTCATGACTGCACTACTGCCGCAGTTCGTCAGTACGGCACAGCCTGCCTTGCCGCAGTATGCCAGCCTGGCGGCAGTCATCGTCTCAATCGATGTGGCGGCGATGCTGGGTTATGCGGCGCTGGGTAAAAAGTCCGTCAGTCTCTGGAAGGCCAGCGGCATCAGATGGATGAACCGCATCAGCGGGTCATTTCTGTTGATCCTTGCCGGATCGGTTGCCCTGTACCGTAAGAGCGGCACATAAGCTTCCGCCCAGATAAAAGCCGCCGGTCAAAAACCCCAAAGCAAAAAGCCCGCTCAGGTTTCCCTGAGCGGGCTTCTCTAATATGGCTCCTCTGACTGGACTCGAACCAGTGACATACGGATTAACAGTCCGC
>RCUM01000110.1_pt1 | contig 71266 bp, 77 predicted proteins | sample 2166141 | NCBI WGS metagenome assembly RCUM01 (sample SAMN09932756, study PRJNA488358) | compost metagenome | isolation source: compost soil in crotonic acid-enriched | place: Germany: Experimental Botanical Garden | reverse complement strand
AACATCCCCGAAGCTGCGTAGCAGCGCCGCTCCCGCCGCAGGCGGGCTACTGTTCGCGCTGCGCCGGATTGCACTCGAAAATGGGGTCACCCGGACTGCTGTTCGTGGAAGAGATCGTCCTGCTCCACTATATCCCCGACCAGTTCTCGATGCCTGGAGTGGACGCGGTGGCGATACTGAAAGATCCTCAGAGAATGACTGGTGTGTGGAATGCCAATAAAAGGCAGGCCGGTCAAGTGACCGGCCTTTTGTTTCCCTGGTGTTTCCTGGCGTACTGCATGGTTGGTGTCTCTGATGTTTAGTAACTCTAAACAAGTCTGATGTTAAGTGATGCTAAACATGTCGTCAATCCTTTCTATGACGGCAGACCATGGTTCCCCAACGACTGAAAAGCGCCCGCCTCCGGGCTGGTTATACGCAGGAAAAACTGGGTGTCCTGGCGGGTATTGATGAAGCCACCGCCCGTTCGCGGATCTCCCAGTACGAGAGTGGTACCTACACCCCTTCCTTTACGACGATGTGTGCGCTGGCACGTGTACTCAACGTGCCGGAATGTTATTTCTATGTGCTGGACGAGGGATTTGCGGAGAAAGTTTTATTGCTTCACGTTCAAAGCTGAATTGTGTTTTTTGATATCATTTTAATATTAAATCGATATCAAAAATGTATCTTACTAATGTTGTGGTAATCCTGTTTTGATTGGCAATGAGTGTATTGGTATGCTTAACTATTCTGTTAAGCTTTTTCACTAGAGACCGTTATCACAAACGGGTGGTCTTGTGTTGGAACTGTCTCTGAATTTTCGACAACGAACCCGAATTCGCGGATTTTTCCGCAGCAGCAATAGCCCCGTGAGTCATCTTCATCTTCTGGCATGATGCTGAATACCGAACGAGCAAGCTGAATTTGTACGTCTGTGATGCTGAGATAGAACTGATTCTCATGCGTGTTTATTGTCCCGTCCGGATGGCGCAGAAAAACCATGTCAGAGCCGAATTGACCGCGGCCTTTTCGAACCTGAATGCAATAACCCAAACGTATTGCGTTATCGCCGCGGGTTGTGCCGGTGACAACGAATTGCCCCTTTGCTGGGTGGCTCCCAGGGCTAATCATATTTTGGTAATCGGCCAGGGCAATGATTTTTTCCATAACTTCGTGTGTCATTGGTTATTCCTCTCAATTACCATCCAAAATGCAATTCAAACAACCCTGTTTTCATAGTGTTTTAATATTAAAATGATAGTTAATTAACTCCCGCCTCCAACTGTGGCTCCTCGGTTCAATAGCTGGCGAATTGCGATGTTGATGAGCGCAGCCCGAGACACGCCATCTTCAGCGGCTTTCACATCGAGCCGGTCCAAAATCTCAGGATCTATCGTTAACGTGATCTGTTGGCGTTTGCCCTTTACTACGCCCTTTCTTCGCGTTGCCGCGCCATCTGGAGCCGAATTTATAAAGGCTTCTGCTGCGCTGTCTTCAGCAGGGGTAGTGTGTTTTTTCGTGGGTCTTACAATAGCCATTTATTACCTCTTTAATTTTTTATTAATATTACTTTGATATTCAAATAGTGTTAAATGACTATGAAAATAAGATTGAAATTAATCTTTCCAGATCAGCGTCAGCTTTGGGATCTCTTGGTTTCATTTCAAGCGTACATTTCCCTGATGCTGCCCCATTCGACCACGCTTTACGCGCCACAATATGTTTGGGGATTAGTGTCAGTTCTGGGAAGTCTGCAATCACTTCTGCAGCCTCTCGATTATCAATCGAGTGTGGATTGGAGTCAGCAGCGTTGATAATAGCGAAAACGTTCAACCCATCTCTCACACTCCGCGCTTCCTTGATAAGTGCAGATATGTCTTCAAGAGCCCAAACATCGAAGCTTCCAGGGCGATATGGAACCAACAGTGCATCGGATAGCACTAAAGCAGCACGTAACGCTGTGGAGTCTCTGCCGCCTGCGTCAATGATGATGTCATCATATTTCATCTTTTGTTGGAGCACTTGAGTACGAAGGATCGGTCCTTCGGGATAAGACACACAGGCGATGCCTGGCAGAGAATCATCATTTGCCCTTATGCCAACAGCGATTTGAGCCGTGCCTTGTCGATCTCCATCTATCAACAATACATCTCGACCCTGTTGTGCTCGTGCTGCAGCTATGTTTACTGCCAAAGTGGTTTTGCCTACCCCGCCCTTGGTGTTGCCTACTGTTATAATCATATCGTTTCTACCTTTTTTTAATATTACTTTGATAGTGAAATGAGGTTTAAATACTAGTCTTTTGGGTTTGTGTGTCAAGCCTGTTTTATGAGACTGTTATGATATTAAAATAATATTACTTTGCTTGTTGTCTGATGGTGTGCGAGATCTCATGTTTCGCCGCGCTTAATCTAGCCTCGCGCTGGTCTGTGGCAAGTATTCGCTGGCGCCGTCGGCGTCACCCGTTCGCACTCCTTTCACGTTGTTCCACTCGTTTACGCATGCGGCTTCGGCCGTCGTACCTGCCACATCCCTGACTGGCGAGTCTTTTTTTTGCGCCATGGCGAGAAAATGAGTTCTTGCCTCCCAAGGGAGACACACCATGAGCAACCAACTTTCCTTCGATGCACTGTTAGCCCCTGAAACCCCGGCTCAATGTGCGCCGCATATGACGCCACGCGAAGCCAGGAAGAAATTCATCAAAACGTTCTCTGTTATCGCGACCTATCACCGTCGTCTCGATGTTTTCCGCGACTTCATTCGCCTGGCGGCTAACGAACTCGATTTGGCGCGAGTACGGTCAGAGGAGGGCAGGGAAGAAGCTGTTCAGATTTGTAAGCGATACGAGGCTGTTGATCTGCAGAGGATGCAGCAACTTTTTTGTTTCTTAATCGGCGCGATGGAAGGGGGAATGGATGACCTGTTGGGCGGGATATTTATGGAGCTTGAATTTGGCTCGTCATCGATGGGGCAATTTTTCACGCCATGTGAAGTATCACGACTCATTGCCGCCCTGACACTTGGCGACCATGTTAAAGAGCTGGAACATCGCCCGTATATCACGTTGGATGAACCGGCCAGTGGTTCGGGCGGCATGGTGATCGCCGCTGCTGAACACCTGCTCTCTAAAGGGTATAACCCGCAACAAGTGCTCTACATCCGTTGTACAGATATCGATCCTTTGGCTGCGGATATGTGTTTTATCCAGCTTGCGCTATTGGGATTACCGGCCTCGGTCTATACCGGAAATACGTTGACGATGAAAATGTCCCGGGTCAGGCATACCCCGATTTATTACGCCAACGACTGGAGCGAAAGACTTCGTATGGTTGATATGGTCACGAAATTCAAGACGTTATTACACGCTGTTTAAGGGGGAAGGGGGCATGGCCCCTTTTCTGTCTGTTTTTGTTGCCCTGTTGGTTCCAACCGGCGTTGAGCCGGCAGGAACCAATGCACCCAACGCTTGCAGCCGGCTAATCGCCAGCGCCGCTTTCACTGCCCGACCGCTTGTGCGGTCGTTCGCTGATGCCGCCAGGCAAAAGCCTGGCCCTTTCTGGTGTATCCCCTTAGCCGTGGCTACGCGCAAGGCGTCCGTCCCCGTGACTGACCCTGGGCCGGGGCGCCGCCGTTACAAGGGTTCGCTTCGCCGGCATCCTCACCCGTTCGCACTCTCTCCCGTTGGTCGTTCGCTTGCGCGTGCGGCTTGCGGTCCCGCCCTTGCATCGTCAGCTGATACCCCGTCCCGGTCAAGTTGTCACGGCGCCAGTCACCCCGCGCCGGCAAAAAGCCAAAAGGGGTATACACCAGAAAGAAGTCGAAACGGGAGGGTTTATGACGAAATCATTGAAAGAGGTTCTGGCTGAACTGGCCAGCAACCAGACGAACAGTGCGCTGCAGGATGAGGCCGCTTTGGTCCGCGTCTCCGGGGCGGCGGAAGCCGTATTGGCGTTTCTGGAACGATGCCCGGGCGAGGATCGCGATGTCACCACGGTTTTCACCGATTTGATGGCCGATCTCTACCACCTTGGGCAACACCTGCACACCGCCGGTGTCTATGACGATTTTCCGTTATGGCGACAGGCAGTATTACTGACAGCGATGGGGCACTTTGAAGCGGAAACCACCGGGTTTACCGCGACGGAGGCAAGTCACCCGGATGCTGCATTCGCACTTCTGACCTACATCAATAGTCGCAAGCAGCATGATCAACATTTCAGCGTTTCGGCCCGATTACTGGCGACAGAACTGGTCCTGCTGAGTGCCCGTCTGGAGCCGTTGTCGAACCCGAATGCACTGACGACCGTCATCGTCGAAGTCTACAAATAATCATCAGGGCGATGAATGTCGTCTGCTAAAGAAATTGGATATCACTATGAATAACAAGATTTGTTTCAAAGGTAAAAAGACATTTGAGGTGATCACACATGCACGCCAACAGGGGTGTGATGTGCTGCTGGTCAAAGATGAAGGGGTGTATTTGATGGCGGCAGCGCGTACTAAAGGAAAGCGGTTACTGGCCTATGCGGGAGGGGTGGATCCGACGATCCGTGACAGTGGTGACGTGTTTGATGACGCCTGCCGGTTATGTGGTGGGGACGACTTTATGGAGCGCCTCCCGTCGGACGATCCGACCTTTGACCACCTGCTCGAGAAACAAGGTCATCTCGAATTTCTCATTACACAAACCGAGTTCTGTATGACGTCGGTGGGTTAAAAGTGTCGCCTGGTTTGCGTGCATGACAGTACCGCGGCGCGACAAAGCTCCATTGATACTCATGCTGAGTATCAATGGAGCCAGTAGGGGGCTCTTCAATCATAAAGTGACTCAGTTTGATGCGTAACGATGCGGGTGAATACATAAGAACTCATATTGAGTTCTTTAATTTACTCAATATGAGTAACTTTATCTTGATGTGGTTTATGTTTTTCTTATAATGATACTCAAATTGAGTAACTAAAGGGGCGTGAAATGCATATTTGCTGTGATGATGGTTCTACCAATGTGAAACTGGCCTGGTATGTGGAGGGGGATTTACGCACGACCTTGTCACCCAATTCTTTCCGTCAGGGATGGAAAATCGATGGTATCGGCAGCCGTCGCACGTTCAACTATCTCGTTGATGGCGTGAAGTACACCTTTGACGATGTCAGCCAACAGGCGATTAGCACGACCAACATTGAGTACCAGTACGGTGATACCAACCTCCTGGCGGTGCATCATGCCTTGCTAAACAGTGGCGTGGAGCCGCAAGCGGTTAAGCTGACCGTCACATTGCCGATCAGTGAGTTTTATACCGAAGACTGTCAGAAAAACACGGTTAATATTCAGCGAAAAATCGACAACCTGCTTCGACCTGTGACGTTGAACAAGGGGGAGGCCTTTACCGTGGAGGCTGTTGAAGTGATGCCTGAATCCCTGCCTGCGGTGTTTTCTCCCTTGGTGCGGGAGAATGTCGGGCCGCTGGAAACGTCCCTGGTTATCGATTTGGGCGGCACGACGCTCGATGCCGGAGTCATTGTCGGGCAGTTCGACGATGTGACGGCAATCCACGGCAATCCAACGATTGGTGTTTCGATGGTGACGCAGGCCGCGTTGACGGCGCTGCGTATGGCGGACAGCGATACGAGCGCCTATGTTGCTGATACGGTGATCCAGCGCCGCCATGATCGCGCCTTTTTGTCGCAGCTGATTAATGATGCGTCCCGGGTTGATGACATTATCGCCGCGATAGAGCACGGCATCACCCGACTTGGCGATCGTGTGGTGAACGAACTGGCGCGATTCCGCCACGTTAACCGGGTTTGGCTGGTCGGTGGGGGCGCTCCGCTGATAGAATCTGCGGTAAGAAAAGCCTGGAAACTGCCGGCAGAGCGTATAACGCTGGTCGAAAGCCCACAAATGGCGCTGGCGAGTGAAATGGCATTGTATAAACAAGAGGGATAACCGTGAGCGATAACAGCAGTGAGACCCGCCGTAAATTTACCAGCTATTTGCAGCTGGACTGCGAAGCTGACCGCCATGCCCTGGATGTGGTTGAATCTATTTCGCAGCGAGTACGCGGGGATTTCCTGCGTAATGCCATCATCACAACGGCGGCATTACATCAGCTCGATCCACGGTTACCGGTGTTGTTGGCCACGATGTATAACGGCCAGTTGACCAGCGAGCAGTTGGTCAACCTGGTCAGCCAGACAACCGGCTGGAAACCGGAAATGGCGGCGATCCGCGACGTGATTACGGCGTTGTCCGGTGATGATTGTCGATCGGTGGTTCCGGTCGAACCTGTTCAGCAGCCAAGCGAATTGGCTCCCCTTGGTGAAGCGCGTAAGAAACTGGGTAAATTGCTCTAAGGGGCAATTATTGCAGGTTTCTGTGTTTGTTATTGCGTTTCAGGGTGCATAAATTGCCTGTTTTTTAGAAGGGATGGCAATGCATGGATGTTTTTGAATTGAGATTATGGCGTGCCGGTCAATACTTTACGCTGTCTGAGGCGCGTTCGCTACGTCCTGGTAGCCATTGGCGGCAAGAGGATGCTGCCTATGCTCTGGGGGTGTCAGAACGGACTTACCGAACCTATGAAAATAGCGGCGTGTCCCGATCGGCTCGTCTGGGGATCCAGACACTGATGTTGATCCGCCTGCTCCCCGATTTGCTCCGGATGGACCAACCGCAAATTGTTTTGCAACTGCAGGCACTAACGCGCCATGACCAGACAACACCCCAGTCCAGGGGCGTGATATCGCTTGTTATGCCTTCTGCAGGTATGAAGGCCTGGCGGGGCTCGCTGGGTTGGACGCAAAAACAGACCGCGGATTATCTGGGGGTTTCGCTGCGGACCGTCAAGCACTATGAGCAGGGGCTTTTGCCGCGTCGGCTGATGCTGGCCGCCCAGGCTGTTACGCTGGCCACGTTGTTGCCGGTCTGGTCAACTTATCCGTGTGCCAGGCTGCTGCAGGTGCTGGAACAACTGGTCAATATCGACGTGAACTAGCACAGGGTTTATGGTGGCCAGGGCTGGCCACGAAAAGGATCCCCGGCAGGGCCGGGGCCCCGAAACATCGCACTCCCGTCTGCATTGTCATTTTCCTTTTTCCTCCCAAACGGTCACTGCCGGCCTCGAACCGGCCGCGACCGATCCCCTGATATTAACCTTCGTGCTTTCTCCCCTTTTTCCGCCCTGCAGGCGGGGATCAAAAGGGTATGGCGTCGCCTGGGCTTACGCCGTAGCCCGAACGTAGCCGTGCCGCTACGCCTGCAAGGGTTCGCGTTGCCCGTATCCTCTCCCGTTCGCACTCCCTCCCTACGGTCAGTCATTTGCGCTGCGGCCTGCGGTACGGCCCCTGCATTCTCCGCTTTGCGCACGTCTGTGTTTTGGCTACGGCGCAAGCCGATATCCGACAACCTGACTGGAGAAGAATGATGCCTAACTGGTGTGCAAACCGAATTATCGTGACTGGAAACCCAGAACAACTGATCGCCGTGACCGATTTTGCCCGGGACGAAGGGGAAGTGAGCTTTTTCAACGAGGCCGATGTCGATGTGACAGCCTTTGAAGGGACTGTGCAGATTGACTTTGATACACGGTGGGCTCCTCCGGAATGTGCCGATATCAGGGCGCTGAGTAAACAGTTTTCCTGTCATGTCATTCATACGTTCAGTGAGGCAGGCGAGGGGTTCTGCGGCTATCACGTCTATGCGTGTGGAGAATATATCGACAGTGCCAGTGACGATCTGGAATGGTCAGAAGAACGGGATGAGTACGGCTATGCCTGCGTTGTCGGACCTGAATACGTATTGGGTAACGTCCCAAATTACGGCGGTTAAGGCGGTGGGCGCCCGTGGGGCGCCTTACCATGACGTGTGGAGAATAATGATGATGCTGTCTAACCGGTACCGCCGTGTTGCCTTTTATTCTGGGGATCAGTCAGCGCAGTCTGATGGTCGCGCGATTTCAGACGACGATCTCTGTGCCTGGTGCGCGCATTTGCACTATTGCCCTGGTGAGACCAGCATCTGCGCGCAGGACTGGCCGTGTGAGCGCGATGAAGATGGTTACAGCCAGCGGTGTGATGATCCCGTTGACCGCGTAAGCCGCGTGCAGCTGGCCGTCAGCCAGCGCCGCTTTCACTGGCCGCCATTGGCGGCCGCTAAGGCAAGCCGTTGCCAACGGCTTCTGTCGGAGCTCGTCTCTGCGTGTTGTCAGCGGTGATCACTTTTGCTGTGACAGACATTGCCCTGTTCCGGTTCATCAACAAGGGTAAAGGCTAAAGCCCGCTTCCTCACCCGTTCGCACCCCCTCCATCAGGTCGGGGGTTTGCGCTGCGGCTTCGGTATCGCCCTTGCTTCTGCCCCTGATGGAACTGGGCGGTCTTGTGTCACAGCAACGCGTTCCCCGCACTCTGACATCGCGGATAGAGGCGCCTAGCACCATAAAGAAGCCGGAGAGAAAAATATGAATACCCCAGTCAATATTGCCCAGTCCGACGTTGAATACGCGACTAAAATCGAAATTACCGATGCCCGTCGCCGCTTGGCGTTTATTCCAAAGCTGTTTGCAACGCCGTTGGGTGAGAGCATGGCGATGAATTTTTTGCATAGACACAGTAATTACGATGGGGGGATGTGGAATTTCTACGAGGTTCCGCGCGGGATAAACGGCCATGTCGCGCCGTGGACGGATATCATCACAACCCGGCCAACGGGGTACATTGCTCCTGCGGAAGGCTCGTACAGATTGACTATTCCGGGCAACTACTTTGACGCTGATGTGTCAGCTGATGCTGCCGGGATCATCGCGACGCTGTTTATTTTGAATCATCTTTCATGGAAAGTTTCAGAAATGGGAAGTGAATATGCGTCGACCTGCCAGGGACTGGTCGATCGGCAGGATGCGTTTAAAGATTATATCAGCATCATAAAACACCCTGAAAGAGAGCTGATCTTTCGCGCCATAGATTAAAAATGTGTCCGGGTGATCAGCCCGGATCTTCTCCCTGACAGCCCTTATCTGGCCCTCTCAGCGGTGCTCCTGGTGCCGCGGTTGTTTCGATTAAAAACGCACTATTTTCATAGAATAGGAGCATTGGCCCCCTTCGGCTCCTCGGCGTTGCCGGGTCGTCAGCCCCACTCCGTCGGTTCCGCCGGCTCACCGGCGTCTCAGACTCCGCCGAACCCCTTTGGGTTTCGGGCTATCGCTAGGGTCTTATGGCGAAAAGGCTAAGGGCTGGCGCTTGCAACCGGCCGTTTGCCGGTGCCGCTCTCACTGTCCGGCCGCTTGTGCGGCCAGTCGCTAAGGCTACCAGGCTAAAGGCCTGGTGCTTTCCTGTGTCTTCCCTCTCTGCGGCTGCAGCGCAAGGTGACTGTCTCCGTGACAGACGCTGGGCCGGGGCGCAGACAGCACAAGGGGTCGCTTCGCCGGTGTCCTCACCCGTTCGCACTCTCTCATTCCCTGCGGTCGTTCACTCGCTTGCGCTGCGGCTTGCGGCACCGCCCTTGTTCCGTCAGCTGATACCCCGTCCCGGTCTTTGTGTCACGGCGCCAGACTCCCCGCGCCGGCAAAAAGCCAAAAGGGGAATACACCAGAAAGAAGCCGGATAGGGCGGATTCTGGGCACGTTTTATCACTGATGGAGGAATTACCCATGTCCAAGACCACGACCAAACCAAGTGCAAAAAAAACCGCGAAGACGGATGCTGCTCAGTTTGTCGAAGCGACACTGGCTCAGGCCGAGTTGAAATATCTCATGCTTAAAGAGCTGGCTGCCACGGATCTCAATGCGCGCATAACACCCCGCACGGCGGTAGATATTGAAGGGCGAGCGGCCAGTATCGAGGGCGCTGGGCTGCTGCAGAATCTCGTCGTGTACCTCATGGCTGATGGTTTGTACGGCGTTGCTGCCGGTGAAACCCGCCGTTTGGGCCTAAACCTTCTGATGGAACAGGGACGATCTGCGGCAGGCATTCCAGTTACGCCAGAATTCAGGGTCGCCGTCTTGGTGGTGAGTGAAGAAGACGCTCATGCGATCTCTATCGCGGAAAACGTCCAGCGTTCTAATCTGGAGCCTGCTGATCAACTGGAAAGCTTCCGCGTCATGGCGGAGAAGGGAACGTCTGTTGAGCGGATCGGTGCCATTCTTGGCTACAGCACCGCTCATGTCAAAAAATGCCTCAAGTTGACGACCGTCGCGCCAGCCCTGCTGGAACTGCTGAAAACCAACAAAATCAATTTCGATCAATTAGCCGCATTGGGCGCAACCGATGAGCACCCGCGTCAGATTCAGGCATGGGAAAAGGGTAATTATTACGAGCAATACCGTACACCAAAAGCGCTCCGGGAAAGCGTACTGAGCGATGAAGTGTCAGCGCTAGACAGTGATTTGGTCGATTTTGTTGGGCTGGACGCCTATCAAGCGGCAGGCGGTGAAACCCGTGAAGATTTGTTCGCTGACAGCATCATCCTGACCAATCGGCTGCAACTGGAAACGATGGCGCTTGCCAAATTGCAGGACGCGGCGGACGTTGTTGCGAAAGAAGAGGGTTGGGCATGGGCACAAGGCCGGTGCAAGGAAGTGAAGAGCTGGGGTGACGATGCAAAGGTTTTCGATGTGCTCTATGCCTATGCCAAATTGAACGACGAGCAGAATGCAGAAGTTAAGCAGCTGGAATCGGAGAAAGAATTGCTCGAAAGCCTGCTCGAGGGCACTGACGCCGATGACGAGTGGGAGCACGCCCCACGCATCGGGCAAATCAACGCACGTATTGCCGAGATCAACGAACAGGCAGAAATCAACAAATGGTCGCTGGATGTACGCGACACGGCTGGTGTGGTTGCCTATCTGCAAGACGGAAAAATTCATATCCAACGCGGCTTGATGAAGATGGAGGACATCAAACTGGTCGAGAAGGCCGAGCGTGAAAAAGCCAATAAAGAAACCCCACCCTCAGAGAAAGGGCTGTCGCAGGTGCTGATCAGCAGCTTGTCTGCCGAGCGCACACTGGCGGTTGCCGCTTCACTGGCTCAAAATTCCACGGTTGCTCTTGCCCTGCACACCTTCACTTTGACGCGCAAGATCTTTGGAAAGGGCTATTTCAGCGAGCTGCATACCTCCGTGGACAGCCAGCGCAGTAGCTGCCTGAACCAGTCGACGGACGCAGGCAGTGAAAACGGACTCGCTAATCAGAAACTGAACGCATTGCATGAGGGCTGGCTGAGCCGTTTCCCGCAGGACTGGCTTGACGGGTTCGACTGGTTGCTGGAATGGCCGCAGGAAGACGTGTTGGCGCTGCTGGCCTACTGTGTCTCCCACGGTCTTGATGGCAGAGAGTGCCAATTGCATGACAACCGCGTGGGTACCAAGCTGGCACGTGTTGAGAAAGCGCTGAGCTTCCAGATCGGCGACTGGTGGAAACCGACCTCTGCCAACTATTTCTCACGCATTGCCAAAGACCAGATTGTTGATGCGCTCAACAGCGCCGGTCGTGCCGGTAATGCCAGCGACGCCGAGGGCATGAAACGCAAAGAAGCGGCGGAATTCGCCGAGGCCGTACTGAAAGAGACCCACTGGTTGCCTGTCTGTATGTCACCCGTAGAGCCGTCGCAGACCGAGCTGGAGAGCACCGGTGATGTGGATACCTGCACGACCAGCCACACCGATACTGCCGCTGACCTCCGCACCGCCGCCTAACTGACAGGGATCTGCCGCCGAGAAGGCGGCAGAACAAGAACATGAAAAACCAAAGATTGAGCCTTGAACAGTTAACCGGAATGAGCGCTACCGAACTGGAAGAGTACCGCGATCGTGGCAGGGAGTGGCGGCGGAAATTAAACAATGTGGTGCTGGGTAGTCTGGCGCTACCGCCGGGTTGGATAGCGAACGCGGAGGAGGTGTGCGAGTTTTGTGGGCAGGTACCGGTTGTCTGCCGGATAAGCCCGAAAGGTGATGATTTGACTGCGATTTATCTGTGCAGTGCCGGGGCGGACGCGCCGGGCTGGTCAGCCGTTATTCCGTTCCAGGGAACATCGTCAACAGCTAACCAGGGTGACTGCATTGCCTGGGTGCATACCGCAGACAATTTTGAGCCGGAGACGGTTAATCGGGTATTGAAGGTTGTTGGAGAGTACTACCGTCATGGGTTCACCCACCCGGAGAAACTGGCGGTTGCGCTGCGAATGAGAGGGTTTTGCGTATGATCCCGAATAATCGCGCACTGGTGCCGGTTAACGAGTATCAGCAAGCTGCCATTCATGCGGTCGTGCTGGTCGAACGTAAGAAAGAACAGGGGAAGCGGATCGCAGAATTTCCGTATGCCAAGGCATTTTTCAAAGTGTTGAACAACGGGCGGGGGCAGATTTTAGCGAACGACATCCGTCTGCTATCGTCAAATTACTCTCCGGATGAGCGGGGCGGGGCGTCCATTGCGCAATACATTAAGGCACTGGACAGGCTGATTGAAAGCGGAGGCCAATATAGCCCGCTGCCGCTGTCTGGTGACGTTGTGGCAACACTGTTCCCGGCCTATGTCGAACTTTGCCATGAGCGGCGCGAACGTAAGTGGGATATGCAGTACGAGCGCAGAGAGCGGAAGCGGTCACGGGAAGAACAGCAAAAGCGACGGCGCTATCAGACCCTGCTGGCGCAGGCCGAAGTTGAGCTGGCATTTGCCACCCCGTCGACGGTTGGGGCGTGGTACGCGTACTGGAGTAAACAAGATATTTACGAAGACGATCTTAGCGAGGGATTTTTTGCTTGGTTCGAGCGGTTTCCGTGCATTGCAGCCAGTCAACTTTCGCACTACAAGAACGACGCTCTTTGGACTGTGATGGAAAGGCTGCGGGGGATTGAAGGGGATTTGACCGAGGCCGAACGGATGTTCAACGCCTTGCTTATCCCGAATAAACTGGCACGAAAGCTATGATGGGTGCGGCTTGAAATGCGTGCTCAATGAGGCGAAATGATAGTTTTCAACTTGAAAACAATTCGATTGGAGAGTACAATGTTTTCAAGATGAAAACAGGGTAGAGGGATCTGCAGTGCATGTAATTAGCAGACAGCCGTTTAACGAGGCTGCCGGAAAATACCCTAATAGCGCATTGGCGCTTCTGGATTTGATGCGGGTTCTGGAAAAAAAGACCTTCAACAGCCCGGATGAAATGAAAAGAGCGATCCCGTCACTGGATAACTTCAAGTACCGTAAAAAGTGGTGGGTTATCGATGTGTCCGGCAATACGTTGCGGCTTATGGCCTTCATCGACTTTGAAAAGCAAAAGGTTTTTGTTAAGCACATTGCGACTCATGCCGAATACGACAAGTTAACCAAGTATTATAGGGAGCATAAAGAATGACTGTTGCCACTCATCTCGACGCCGCCAGTGCCGAAGGCATGATCGCGACATTTGCCAACGCGGTGAAATGCATTCCTCTGATGACGGGTGATAAAAGCGAGGCTGAATACAAAAAAGCCCTTGAGCTGATTGAGTATCTTGTCGATCGCGACGAGCTGAGCAACCCGCTTTTTGAACCGCTTGCGGCCAAAATTACAGAGTATGAAAACAGCGCCCCGGAATTTGAGGCGTTTAACCGCCGCTTGGCGGAGATCCCTACCGGGGTCGCCGCGTTGCGTACCCTGATGGATCAGCATGGTTTGAAAGCGGCTGATCTGGAAGATGAATTGGGGTCTAAAAGCAATGTCAGCAACATTCTCAGTGGTCGCCGTGCGTTGACTGTGCAGCACATTAAGGCGCTGGCGACGCGTTTTGATGTCCCTGCTGATTTGTTTATCTAAAGGGAAGGACGGGTTTCTGGTGACCTGTCTGACCAACCCCTAACGACTGACATCGTGAGACGGCGCCTGTGGCGCCGTTTCTTTTATCCGTCGTCCTGCCGTGCGTTTTCTTTTTTCGCTGCCCTGTTGGTTCCAACCGGCGTTGAGCCGGCAGGAACCAATGCACCCAACGCTTGCAGCCGGCTAATCGCCAGCGCCGCTTTCACTGCCCGACCGCTTGTGCGGTCGTTCGCTGATGCCGCCAGGCAAAAGCCTGGCCCTTTCTGGTGTATCCCCTTAGCCGTGGCTACGCGCAAGGCGTCCGTCCCCGTGACTGACCCTGGGCCGGGGCGCCGCCGTTACAAGGGTTCGCTTCGCCGGCATCCTCACCCGTTCGCACTCTCTCCCGTTGGTCGTTCGCTTGCGCGTGCGGCTTGCGGTCCCGCCCTTGCATCGTCAGCTGATACCCCGTCCCGGTCAAGTTGTCACGGCGCCAGTCACCCCGCGCCGGCAAAAAGCCAAAAGGGGTATACACCAGAAAGAAGTCGCCGCGGCTTCTGATTCACTGACTAACGGGAGTGGTTATGTCAACGATCGAGCAACAACAGCAGATGGTTTTTTATGTGCCGGGGACAATGTGGCCGGTTGGTGTGGCTATCTGGCTGGATGGGGAGTATGTCACATCCTGCGGCCAGACCTTGGCGCAGTTACAGCAGGTCAAGCCAGCTTGCGAACTGGTGACGTTCGACGCGGCCCTGCGTGCGATGAATGATGCGGCAAAATTGCCGGTTCAGCGCATCAGCAATGACGAATACATGGAAAAGCTGGAAATGTTGCCGCCGCTGGATTGGCAATTTAGCGCGGGTTATTCGTCCTTCAAAATGATGGAAATGTACAGCGGTAACATAACCGACATTTACGTCAAACTCGGGGACGAACATTTCAAACTCCGCGATCATGTCACGCTGCCACACAGCCAGATCATGGCGCGTGTGAGTGCGTTTCGTGAAACAGAATCGGCGCAAGTTGCTGCCTAAAACCCCTCGTTTCCCGCTGCTATAACGCAGCGGGACATCATTTCTCACGGAGAGCAAAAAATGATTATTGATGAATATATCGAAACGATCGGGCGCTACATCTTGCAACAACGTAATGCGCGTAAACCGGCGCGTGTCCCCGCCTTAAAAGTGTTTGAGTGGGCGCAGTTACTGCGCTATCTGGAAATTCAGCGTGGTTATACCTGTTAGCTTTATTGTGCCGCCCCTCAGGGCGGCAATCGGGCGCCGCCGGCATTGAGCCGGCACCTCCCGAATCACCCCCACGCTTGCAGCCGGCTATTCGCCGGCGCCGCTTTCACTGTTGCCACAGATTGCGGCAACACTAAGGCGACCTGGCTTTGCCAGGTGAATTATTTCGGTGTCACTCCTTGCCAACAGGCAGGGCTCAGAGTGTCTTTTGCCGTGACAGACGCTAAGCCGGGGCGTCGACCCCACAAGGGTTCGCTTGCGCCTCCATCCTCACCCGTTCGCACTCATTCCTTTCAGTCATTCGCTTGCGCATGCGGCTTGCGGTGGTGCCCTTGTGGTTTCGTCTTGTACCCCGGCCCGGTCTCAATGTCACAGCACAAGACGCTCCGCGCCCGGCGACGCCGGAAAGGGGAGTAACACCAGAAACAGGGTTTGGGAGAATTAAAATGCAAAGATTATATTCAGGTTTCCGTAGCGCAAATGTCATTCGTAAAGATCGCCCATTGACCAACGACGAGTTGGCAACATTTGTCCCCAGCGTTTTTTCTGAGGAGAAACATGCCTCCCGTAGTGAGCGTTATACCTACATTCCAACGATCATCCTGTTGGATAAACTCCGGGAAGAAGGGTTCCAACCGTTTTACGCCTGTCAGACAAAAGTTCGCGATGAAGGCAAGCGCGGGCATACACGCCATATGCTACGCCTGCGCCGTAATGGCTTCGGTCAACATGATGAAGTTCCTGAAATTATTTTGCTAAACAGTCATGACGGAAGCAGCAGTTACCAAATGATCCCCGGCGTTTTCCGTTTCGTGTGCAATAACGGTTTGGTGTGCGGTGATACGTTCGGTGAAGTTCGTGTACCTCACAAGGGAGACGTGGTTGGGCAAGTTATCGATGGGGCTTATGAGGTGTTGGGCTTGTTCGATAAAGTGACGGAATCACGTGAAGAGATGAAATCCATAACGTTAAATCGTGATGAGCAAATGCTCTACGCAGATGCTGCATTGGGTTACAAATACTTCGACACACATCAACCCATTTCCGCAGAACAAGTGTTGCAGGCAAGGCGCAGAGAGGACAATAACCCGGACTTATGGACAACCTATCAACGTGTCCAGGAGAACATGATCAAGGGGGGGATTGATGGTCGAAACGCGAAAGGGAAACGTAGTCGAACGCGGGCAGTGAATGGCATTACGGGTGATATCAAGCTCAATAATGCATTGTGGAAAATGGCCGAAGCGATGAAAGCATTGAAATAATTATTGTATATGGGCGGTGGTCACGTGCCGCCCATAAGGATTTGTAGATGAGAAAAACCGTCGAGATAAAGCGGTGTTTGGTGTGCAGCACGGCACACATGACATTTGCAGACAATGAGGCTCTTGGGCTGATTGCTAAAGAGAAGTACAACTGGATCATGGAATATGAGTATGGGTTTGTTATTGACCTGTGGGGATACCGATACATCGTTTTGCGATTGAAGGCGTTAGGATTGTCAAAGGCATTTAGAAAGTTTGTCTATTCAATGATACTTAAGCACGATTTGAACATGATTCAGTTTGATGCTGATGGGGATACAATAGACGAAATGCCCACGTATTACTGGTGAAAATCCTCTTATTCTCCTTAAGCACATCGAGTGCTAAAGGAGAATGCTGTACACATCTCAGCTATATCCATCTTTGTGCGTACATTTTACCTTTCATCTGGTCACGGTATTGAACCGTAACCAGACGATTTTTAGTTCTGTGTAGCCGAATTACCACTCTGAACTGAATCAGGTTTTACATTATTTATCGTTTTCAACTTACGTGGCGTTGCTGTTTTCCTTTTCGAGGAGGCTGTGCTTTTTATAATGTCCTGAATGGAACGTTCACTGACCGTGATTTCGCATGCTTCCAGGGCGGATTTAATGTCCTTGGCGGTGTACCCTTTTTGCGTAGCCAATACAATGATTTTGTCTTTCAATCCTTCCAGAACTTCTTTTCCAGTGAGTCTTTCTTTGCTCAAATCTGGAAGCTCATCAAGCTGAACTTTAGCCAATTCTAATTGCTCTGAGCTGTACTGATTTTTTGCTGCCATGTTCAATGTCTCCATTCTCATTAATCTTAATAACGACAATAGTATACGAATGCCTTCAACGAGCACAACTCCCGAAAAAGTTCTCCCATGGTGTAATGACAAAACAGACGATATCAACCATAATACAGATATCCGGCTTCAAAGACGGGACCAGATGTGTTTTGTAGCACCGCCTGCACGCAGTCGGTTCAACAAAACGCTGGGTCAGGGCAGAGCCCCGACACCCCACGAGACTGTTTTCTGACGAGACTAGAAGGGAAAACTCACCATGAGTAAAAGCGAAAGCCGGAACAGAACAGCCCTGCTTCCCAGCATTCGTTGTTTTCCCGAAGACAAAGATGCCGTCATGAAGAAGGCTGACGCAGCAGGTCTCAGCATAGGTGCCTTCATGCTTCGTAGCGCGCTCGGTCGTCGTATAGAAGCCAAGTGTGATACAGAGCTGATTATGGAACTCCGGCGCCTTGGTGGCTTGCAAAAGCACTTGTTTAAAGAGGGCGGTGGGGTGATGAGTAAAGAGTATTCTGATGTGTTGATGGCGATCCAGAAGGCAATATTAAAAGTGGGTATGGAGTGAGTTTGACAGCATGATTATTCGAATCCCGGAAAAACGGCGTGATGGCAAGAGCAGCTTCTTACAGCTGGTCGCCTATACCGTTGTCCGCGACGAAGATAAACCCGATACCCCACTGGAACCCGAGCACCCAGGCTGGCGACGCCCGCGTTCGAAAGATGATATCTTCAACCACCTTGTTGATTACATCAGTCGTAATGGCGATGCGGACTTGCAGCAAATCATGCATGCTGATCCTCATGGTCATACCCAGGTGATGTTTGATGGCGTCATGTGTGAGACAAACTGCTTCAACATCACGACTGCATCTGTCGAGATGAATGCAGTCGCACTGCAGAACACGCGTTGCAAAGATCCCGTGCTGCATTATTTCCTGTCATGGCCAGAAACAGATAACCCGTCAACGGAGCACATCTTTGATAGCGTTCGTCACAGTTTATCGGCACTGGGTATGTCGGAACATCAGTACGTCGCGGCGATCCATACCGACACGAACAACATCCATTGCCACGTTGCAGCCAACCGTATTCATCCAGAAACCTATAAAGCTGCCGATGATTCTTTCACTCGCATACGTCTGCAGCAAGCGGCACGTGAACTAGAACTCAAGTACAACTGGACACCGACGAACGGGTTCTTTGCAGTTAACGAGCAGGGCGAAATTGTTCGCTCCAAACGCGAGAAAAGCCTGACTCCCTCTGGTGCAAAGGCACTGGAATATTACGCCGATGTTGAAAGCCTCCATACCTACGCCGTCACCGAGTGTGGGTTTAAAATTGATGAGGCTATGGCCGATCCTAACCTGACGTGGAAGGATGTTCACCGCATTCTAGTTAATGCCGGGTTAGCGTTGAAACCGAAAGGGAAAGGGCTGGCCATCTATTCTATCGACAATCCCGAGCTTCCTCCGGTGAAGGCAAGTAGCGTTCATCCTGACCTTACGCTGGGCTGTCTGGAGAAAGATCTGGGTCTGTTCCAGCCCCTGGAAAATGTGGGTACCTATACTAAAGATCACACTACGACAGCGACTGATGCCATTGTGCATGAGTTCCGGTATGAGCCAACATTGCATGCGCGTGATTTGACTGCCCGGCTCGAGCGCCGCCTGGCGAGAGCGGATGCACGTGCAGATTTAAAGGCGCGGTACCAGGCGTATAAACACAGCTGGAAACGACCAAGGTTAGATGCAAGTGTCGTCAAACGACGCTACCAGAATGAGTCAAAACGCTTTGCCTGGCAGAAAGCGCGTGCCAGAGTCGCCGTTGGCGATCCGTTGCTGCGGAAATTGACGTACCACATTATTGAAGTCGAACGCATGAAAGCTATGGCAGCATTGCGTCTCGCGGTTAAGGAAGAACGTGCGGCGTTCAAAGCCGATCCCGCTAACCGTAGGTTGTCTTATCGTGAATGGGTAGAGCAGCAGGCCTTGAGTCATGATCAAGCCGCCATCGCTCAGCTGCGCGCATTTGCGTATCGCATGAAACGGACACAACGTACCGCACCGATATCAACCAACAGCATTGTGTGCGCCGTGGCTGACGATACACCGGCCTTTGCATTAGAAGGTTATGCCACTCAGGTTACGCGTGATGGGACGGTGCAGTATGTGCGTGATGGGTGTGTCGAGCTTCAGGATAAAGGTGAGCGGATCGAAGTGGGTAATCATCGCGTGAATGAGGGAGAGCATATCGCCGGTGGGATGGCGTTAGCGGAGAATAAAAGCGGGGAACATCTTAAGTTTGAGGGTGAGTCGGCATTTGTTCAGCAGGCCTGTTCCCTGGTTCGCTGGTTCAATGAAGGTGGGGATACACCTCTGCCATTGAGTGATCCGCAACAACGGATTATGGCAGGCTATGACGCGTCTTCTCAGGCTATTTCAACGGGCGAGGGGCAACATAAACTTTCTGCCGCTGAACAACCCGATGTCGAGCAGAGCAAACCCCGCTCGGGATATCGTCCTCAACAGTGATCGTTACAACGAAAAAAGCCGGCTGCAGTTTTCACTGCGCCGGCTTTTTATTGGGTGTTCAGTTGAGGTGTTTGTGCAACTGTTGCAGCGCTGGCTGATACGTTAGCCAAGCGTTACTGTCGTTACCGTTTATCTCAGTGAATATGGCCATCATACGATGCATAATCGCATCATGCTTATCGACATCGAATTGTTCCTGGGCGACAAAGAGATTAAGCAATCTGGCGCACTCATCACGCAGGTTCTCCGCCCGCTCGGTTGTCAACACCGGTCTGGTGTCATCTTCCCTGGACTCTGTTTCCGTCAGAGCCATCAACATCATTGCACACAGCCTTACCAGTTCAGTATAGCCGCGCCGATAGTCCAGGCTTTTGTCACTCATACCGGTGCCTCAGTAGTTAGGGGGAAGTGGTTGGCTTTCCAGCCATAGCCGTTCGAATTCTTGTTGATAGACTGTCACCAACTGGGGTTGGTTGCGTACTACCAGTACATTCTCCGCATTGCGCTTATCCGCACTTGAGGAGTAGTTGTAACTGCCGGTTTGCAAGGTATGACCGTCAGCCAGAATTATCTTGTTGTGAAATATAGCATATTTGTCGTTGAGGCGGACGTTGAGGCCACTGTTGGCCATAAACGTTACTGCAGTATAGTTATCGCTGTTGGCTTTGCGGTCCGCGATAATTCTAACGGTGACACCTCTTTTTTTTGCGGCAAGTAGTGCCCTGGCGATACCCTTGTCAGTAAACGAATAGGCTTCGACGTTCAACGTCTGTTGTGCCTGGTTAATCACATCCAATACGGCGGCTTTGGCTGAGTGAGAAGGGGAAAAGCCTACGCTGAATGTTGGTAAGGCCTGTACGGGAAGCGAGATGAATGGCACCGCCAGCAGCCATGCTAGTGTGAGCGGTCGGATAACAGAGCGTTGCATGTGGTTCTCTCTAGCGGAAAGTGATTTCGTTTGTGCCGGCGTTCGCCAATGACTGTGCGACTTCTTTTGATACGCGGATGGGTTTAGGAGGTGCTGGCAGCTGACGCCAATTGCGTTTGTTCTGATGCAGAGCTTCTCTGGCCGCTTCAAACAGCAACACACCACGTTGGGTTGGTGAATAACTGACGTCGGCGCGGTTGTCCAGGTCGAGTGCCACTGCAGCAACGCGTTTGAGTACGGGATCCATCATACCGGCAGATGTTGTGGTATCCATTGCCTGATCGAGACGTTGAAGGATGCCGTCTATCTCCTGCGCGGTAGGCGGTAATTTGCGCTTCAATGACGGGTTCAATGTAAATAGCTCAGCTTCGGTGGGCGTTTCCACGTCGATGAAACGGTTGATACGCATTGGCAGCGAAGACGTCATTTTCTGGTCATCCGGGATATAAATGGCATTACTCGGTACCAGCGCGCTTTTAAAGGAAATCATGCCTTCTCCGGGGCTCATATCCTTCAAGTCACCCAGGTCTAGCCGATCTTTTTCGCGAATATAGTTATTGGCTGCATCTTCGTAGTTAGGTGTAATAAACCCGCCTGCCTGTTCTACCGAACCCAGCTCGGCATAATATCCTTTACCCCCGGTGATCCTGGCCAGATCGAACGTGTCCTTTTCATCCTGCAGTGTCATGAACCACTTGGTCAGCAGGTTGGCGTTTACTGTCATGTATTCGCCTTTGTGTTCGGCGATAAACCTCTGAATATCCTGGGCAGAAACAATGAGCATATACCCCAGACTTCGCATCTGGCTGGCCAGGTTGTCCATACCCGGGCCAAAGTAGGCACCCAACTCATCCATGGCGATCGGGTAGGGGAACTTGCCACTGTATTTTTTGACGATCAGCACATCGTTCATCATCCCTTCGAGCTCGCAGCCCAGGTCTCTGGCCATGGTCATGCGGATGGCTGAGATGTACAGCTTACCGATGTTGGATGCTTCCCCCTTGGAGAGTTCCAGCGCGGGTATGGTCGTGCAGAGAATGCGATCGTTGTGCAGTACGTCTTCGATATCAATATCGCCGGCATCGGTTGAGAAAATGTGGCCGTAGAGGTCGTTAAACATGGTGAGCATGCGGTTAAACTGCTGGATCAGGTACCCGTGTTGGTCGTATACCCCTTGTTCCCACTCCGATGGTTTGTTAATCAACTCAATGCGGAAACCAGCCAATGTGTTGAAGTAATTCTCCAATGGGTTGTATGCCTCACGGTGCCATCCGTCCCGTTTAGCTTCTTGATAGAGGTCTGCAAGTTTCCGCAGGGGTAAATATTCCTGGATAACCTTTTGCGAGATCCGGCGTTTTTCTCGTTTGCATTTGTAATAGATGGCATAAACCAGGGCAGACAGCATTGATTTTGCTTTGTCCTGCCAACCCTGGTCTCCACTGCCGGCGGGTGGCAGCATGGACTCCATCAGCTGGATGATAAAGGTGGTGTTAGCGGTTCCGAACAGATTGATGGTGTTTGAAGGTTGTCGTTTCTTATCGTTGAGCAACAGCTGCAGTAGCTTATCCGTCCCCCCAGTCATGAAATTCAGCACGTAGAAATCATCTTCGCGGCCAAAGCGACGAGCCAGAGACCACATGGCGAAGGCCAGAGTGTTCTGGCCTTTACCGTCCGAATAACAGATCCCACGTCCCCAGCATATCGAATTGAGAAAGACCGACAAGAGAGCCTCGGTTTTACCCGAACCCGTGGTGGCCAATAGCAACATATGCCGCAAAGCGTCGTCCAGCGTCAGCCAGAGTTCACGTGCCAGGCCTTTACCGCGGGCGTACCCGAGACACATTACACCGGCTGCCGGCATGTATTTGCGGGTGCGTACCACATACCGGAAAAATCCACCCAGGCCTTTACGGTACTTGGGCATTTCACGTTCGGTGGTGAGATCCATGCCGCCAATGTCTGTTGGCATGCGTAATGGCATACGAAACGGACGATCGGCAAACAGCATGACCAGAAGTAGCAACCCGGGGACGGTAAGTAACAGTGTGGCGGGCATAACGAAGCCCACAATTAAGCCTGCTAGCAGACTGAGTTGAACCCCCATCGGAGAAAGTAACGCATCATTTATAAAGGTATAGCCTAGCGGCCTGCGCACCCGGCGCGGGTCGACTTCTACAGGGCGTGACATGAGTAACCTCAATCAGGGAAAGATCGGATGGCAGGTATTACTGGACGGTCGATGAATTTAGGAATGCTTCCAACGCATCGTCGCTTTTCAGTGACTGCAGAGGAATGTAGCGACCATCATCTGCCAATAAAGAAGGGGTGCCTGGGAGCGTGTAGTAATAGAAGGCAACGTCGTTCTTGGCGATAGCGGCTTCCCCTGCTTCACATGACGAGGGTTGTGAGGCGTTTTCTCCTGGTGCTAAACCCGCGTCTGCGCGGAACAGCGACTTCCATAATGCCAGCCGTGCCGGAGGTGCTTGGCACAGGATAGGACTCACCAGGTTCAGGGTTTGTTGCTTACCAACGAGGGTTACAGGGAAAATTTCAACATTGTACTTTTCTGACAGGGCTTCTAATGCCGGTTCAATGACCTGGCAGTTGTGACACAACGGGTCGGCAAAAACATACAGCGTGCGTGCGTGGCCTGATGACAGCGCGATCGTGTATTGGCCACTTTGGGCTGTTTTACGCAAAATCTCTGCCGTTTTTTGATAATCGGCGGCTTTGGGGAGTTCGCCTGCTGGTTCTACCTGGCGGATAGTTGGCGTCGAATCTGCTGATAATCCCACTGCAGGGGCTGGTTGGATAGGAACCACCGGAGAATGAGGTACAGATATCACTGGCGCTTGTAATACGGGTTGTTGGTTCGCCGGATTAAGGATGGGTCTGGTTCCAGATTCACCAAGGTTCCAGGCTGTGACAATAGCCATGGTAACGGCGGCACCGAGAATGACACCGGCGGTCAGTTTGCGACACTGAGCCCTCCTGTCGTGCTGGCGCATAACTGCGCCATTTATCGCATGTAATATTGTCTGGGCGTCCTCATGGGATGTTCCCTGATGGATCATAGCTTGGTTCAGAGCACGGCAATCGTGGTAGACGTTGTTATCTTTAATATAAAAGCGGGAATGAGCACCCAGCTCAAGAATGGCAATAGCCTGTTCGCTGCCGGATTTTCGTGAGTAAACAGACAGGGTTTTACCCTGCAGGGATGCAGTAAAATGAGTATTCATCGATTGTTTCCTGTTAAGACGGGCGTTGTGTTCTGGGGCGAGTGAATGTGCGAGTTTTGACGGGATGTTGCTCAGGCGAACGTGTTGTTGCAATGGTGGCTGCGGGTATCAAGGTTTCTTGATTGCGTAAAATCACCACATCTCCCACTTCGTCTTCCATATCAGCATCTGGGGCGCATTCAATAGGCTTGGTAGCTGTTTTTTCTTCTATGGTTAACCCTAGGTTCCGCAAATCAATCTCCAAGCCATGGATAGCCTTGTCCATTCGACTTTCTGGCATGGGTACCGATACTCTGAGTCGTTCTGATACTTCCCCAACCAGGGTTTCCCATTTTGAAACGGCAATCACGCCGGCACCTTCAACAAAGACTTTCGGTCGGCCGGTCGAGGTCAGGGCATACCACAATGTGCGATCGAGACCTTTTAGCCAGCGAAAGCGCGGACCAGGCAGGCGCAAGTCTTGGTCATGTAAAGCGAACATTGCGGTACGGGTAGTGCTATGTCGACCTAGCCAGGCTTTTGCCTCGGGGGTACTGATCACGCGTTGGAATGCTTTGGTCGCCAGTCCTAAAACTGGATACCCCCTGTTCCCTCTATCGCGACGGCTTTTGATGAGGCAGGAGCGATTCAAGCTATCCAGCAATTTCTCAGCGGCCTTGCGGTCCTTTAAGAATGCCTGAAGCCCGAAAACAGCGACTAAGGCGCGCTCATGGGGGCTAAAACTGGATGCATCTTTGAGTGGGGCCCCCAGTTGCTGTTCGAAGACGTTGCGAGCTCTTTCATGATCAAGGCGTTCACCGATCACCAACTGGTGTTGTTTGGCAAACTCTTCCGGTGACTGCGCACTTCTATGCTCTAGAGGGTCACAGTTCAGCAGTTGTGTTTCCTTATCGCCGTAGCATAGGGCAGGTACAATATTGGGAGAGAACTGCGACATAATTTTAGGTAGGGAATATACGTTAATATCTCTTCGCGTTCGGTTACTCGCATGATTACGGACTGCAATCATGCTCCCTACTACAATCACTGATAATGGTGCAAACAAAATGCCGGCTGTTCTGTTCATCACGTTAATAAACTCACTCCAACTGAGGTCGTTAACGCGATTTGCCGCCCAAGCTAATAAATTCAATCGTTCAGCAACATAACTGTGGTTTCGCGGGAAGTCGCAAAGAGACCAGAGTTGATAAATTATCCAACAACTTCCATACATGATGGGGGGCTGGTATATCCACATTAAAAAGCAGATCATGAAAAAGATAAGAAGTATCATGAGTCCGCGCTCCTGGCCTTGAGGTGGCGGAGTGGCTGTTCTTGTTGCCATATACTTTCCTGATAAAGGTATACCCGCAAGGAAACTATACGGGTTATAAGGGGGACTACACCAAGGGGGATTTTTTCTTCAACAAAGAAAAAGCGCCGATTAGGGCGCTTAAAATGGATGTTGGAAAATACTATTTAATTTATCAATAGGCTAGGGATTTGTTGCGAACGAATTCACCAAAACTGTTACCAGACTCGTTCTCAGGGCGATAGGAAGAGGAAAGAAGAACATCCAGTTTATTACCGAATTCCATGCACTTACTTTCGCTACCAACATTGATTTTAAAGTAGGGGAAGTAAACATCATTGAACTTAAACGTCAGGGTGCTTCCTCTGCATTCATATCCAACCAGATCGGCGACACGGACTCCTTTAAAAACAGAGTCGGTTGTTGATAATAATAGTATTGTTCCGTTTTTTACGTCTACCCCAACATACTTACCAATGTCTAATATTTTAATCTCATACCCATTGGATGGGGTGAAGTTATTGCAGATGTAACTATTTATTATATTCTCGGTTTTCTTTTTAGAGTTCCGAAGCGTGCGGTAAAATGAATAAATTAAAGCTAAACCGACGACTAAAGAAAAAACTGGCCAGGCTGGATTGCTTCGTGCATCTGATACAATGAACAAAATCAAAGATGAAAGTAAAAAAAAGGCACCTGCACATAATGAAAACATTAAATAGAAGGACTTTAAGTAAAGTTGCGTTTTTGTCATTTAATTCCATCTCCCTGTTCATTGTTTGAACCTTTATGATTGAATTTTACACCAGGCGAACGCTGTAGTCCATGTGAAAAACCAGCAAAAATGTTTTTTGTTGACTCAGCCATACCACCTAAAATACTTGCAGCTTCACGTCCCCCTAACCAAGAAATGATATAGTCTGGCATTGTTACTTGTAGGCTGAATACTCGAGTAACCGCAGTAGTACATATCCTTGCATAGACCATCAAAATACCTATTACAGATGCTAATCCTGTAATCGAGTTGGCCTGGACGTTAGCAATGGTTGACCCGAACATTAGATTTAACAAAGTTCCAAGGGCAACGATCACTATACTTGCAAATACGAAACCGAAGACCATGAGCATCGGCCTAATCATTACATCAATCAGGAAAACATAGCCATATGATGAACGATGCCCCTTGTCGCCCTCTATACCTATATGCGTTGCAGCCCATAATGTACCGCCAGTTGCACCAACTAGAACACTAACAAGCCAGTTAGCTGCTGCTGCTATCCAAAAAATAAATGGTATGAAAGGGAGGTATATTGAAAGACTTATGCCAATTCCAAATAGGACGAAAATAATAAAATAAACAACCGGGGAAATAGCATCTAGAAAAGCAGAAAACCCTTCTGTTGCATTAGCAGAGAAAGCACCGGCAAGGCTTCCCCAAAACCCCTTAGTAGATAAGGCAGCGGCTACTTTCCCCGCAGTGAATAATGTCAGAGTCGCCTCGGCACCACCTAAGGTTAAGTCACCAATGAATTTCATTTTCAGTAATGGATTCATTTGGTCATTGCTAACTGAAGAGTTTCCGATATTCGAAGTTGCGATATTGTTCGCTAGTTTTTGAATTGGTGATTTAAATAATCCAACAAAGACTGCACTTGGGTCAGATGCGTCAGTGGTTTGTTGAGTATCTTTAGCTCCTTGTGTCCCCAGTGGGGGTGTGTAGGGGGAGTTCTGCAGTTGAGCTTTGTAGGCTGTTTTTATATTGGAGTAGTTGTCGCTAGCTCCCAAATCACCCAGGCCAGACATACCTGAAATTACAGGTTTTAACTGGACGGCGTCATTGAACTTGTTATTGGCCGTGGCAAACGTTTGGTACCAAGATCCGAGTGCCAGCCAACCATTTTTTTTCAACTGGGCAGAGAGAACGGAAGCCAGTTCGTCGGATTGCCCTTGTGCTTTCAATGCCTGATTTATTCTGTCTTCATATACTCGTGCCGCTTTCTGGATGTCAGTTTCAGCATCTGGTAATGAACCACTGCCATTCACCTGTTTGTTGGCCAGAGCAGAAACAAACTGAGATGCGTCCTGTGATAATGTGTTTTGCATCTCATTCATGGCACTGCGCTGAGCATTGATTATGCTGTCTGTGTTCACGGGAACGGGGAATAGCCAGCTGGTCGTCTGGTCTGCCAGGCTTTCCGGTAGCCGGGCGGAACCACACAAAGCGCTACCGTTGCCGATCTCAAAGCCGTCAGGTAGTGACTTGATACTCATCAGTGGAGTACCACCCTGACCATACTGTTGGTACATGTTGCTGAGTTCCGAATTAACCCCATACATGCATAAATTCATTTCGTAAATCGCTCGGGCAGCACTTACTGTCTGTGGTGCAACGGGTTGTACCACCAGTGAGTAACCTTCTTCCAATAAATCCACAATTCGATCGGTTACTACATTGGCGCTGCCTATCCCCATGATAGAGGCGGCCCAAAGGAAGATGAGCTGCGCCAAGGACCAACCAGAGACCGTAGGTACCAGGGTTAGGAACCCCGCGGTCGTTGTGACTGGGCCGACCATTGAGCTGCCCTGGTTGAATATTTTCCCGTGCTGTCCGGCTTGTACCAGATGTTTGACTGTGACCAACAAGAACCAGACGACAGCAATGGCCATGACTATCCCGTTAAACACAAAGAATAGCTGACCGATCATGCTTGATTCAGTTGATAATGGATTGGTGACAACGTCACCAAATATCATAACCAGAATTTGGCGAGACAGGTCACTCGACCGTTTGGCCGCTTGTTCTATGGTGTCAAAACTAACCGCGGTATTGGCCCAGGCACTGGCCGTAAACAGGCACAGCAAAACGCCGGCCATCAATTTTCGTATGGCTTTCATAGGATGCTCGTTTTTGAAGGCAATTGCCTGGCGGGCGCCAGGAAGAAAAGGTGATACCTGCAGATTACTGCCGAAGTGAAAGCGTTGTTTTAAGCCAGTGGTTTTCTGCCAAGAAGTCCTTAAATCCCCCACGTTCTTGCTGAGATGCTCGGCGTTCCCAGAGTTGCCACAAACGCCATGAGCAAACGAGAGCCTGAACGAAGGGGATTGCGGCTAAAGACAAGAGGGCTAACACCAGGGCTAACGTTTTGGCCAGTAACAACGGCGTGTAGATATTGCTGGCCAGGACGACCAGCATGACACTGATGATGAGAAATGCCGGTACCGCCGACAGTGCCAGGCAAAGTTGTTTGCGCCGGTGAAAGCGTTTTATCAATACCGTCGTCGACACTCCGCTGGCTGCAACGGCGTCGTCAAAGTCCAGCACGGGCTCCCTCAGTTTTTGCTCCAGTTGATAAGACGGTGAGAGGTGCCGTGCTCGTTTGAGGTGGTTAATCAGCGAGGGGCCGATTTTCGTGGCGGTATATCGCAGTTCTGAGAGTGGCAAAAAAATGTTGGCGGTGTAATACGCACCCTTACCAACACGACGGCCCCAATGTGGCGATGTTTTCTCGTTTTTTTCAGTCATGACGGACAGCTCCTGCACTGACTTCACGCATTTTTGCTTGCAACTGCGGACGATAGTTTTCTGTTGCTGAGATAGACAGCTGTTGACCCTGCAGAATATTGTTCTTTTGCAGCTGTTGCTTTATCCCCAGTAATAACCAGTTCTGCAGTGATTGGATCCGTATAGACTCACGCGCTAAATTATCCCCCTCCATTGCCTGCAGATCAGTTTGGTAGTCCGTATTGGCATAGCGTCTGCCTACTTCGAACTGTTCAAACTCACGTTCGGACATCATGCCGCTACGTTGCGCTTCCTCCGACGCAGTACGCCCAAAATACGCAGTTGCAGACGCAGTCTGCAGCGTTTCTTTCAACACATCTCGGGTAGCTTCATTAGGCTGACTGGCGGCGACCATGGCCAACATGGGTTCGCGTGCTGCAGAATTCACCGATTCATATTGTGTCATTATCCCTACGTACTGCTGACCTGATGTCGTTTTGACTTCACCTTTCCCCAACTGCTTACCTGCAGTCGCCGGTGCACTGTTGAGGGTATAGGCCATCGCTGCATCGGTTTGCTGTTGGTTGAAGGTCAAATCCGGGGCTTTCCCTTCCTGACCAGCACCATCCAACAAGGCTGTCAGTCTCTTGTCGCCACCAGGTAAATCGGAGATGCCTTTGCACAAGGCTGTTCCACCGTATGCCGCAAAATCCGTGGCATCACAGTAGTCGGCATGTATTGCGGCCGTTCGGAATTGTGTCTGCTCCGGAGGCGGGGTTGGTGAGGTAACACCCTGACGAATGGTACTGTTACTGATCCCACTACCGCTGGCCAAGGCTCCCTGGCGAGCTCGGGCACCGCTTTGCACCTGAGCGGCCATGCCTGAACCGGATTCGGTACAAATACTGTCAGGAACGCTGTAGGTACGACGTGCTTGTTCCAATCGCTCGGTCTGCCGGGCAAATATGTCCTGATCCCGCTGTGCCTGGGCTGCCTGCTCAATCTGTGCGGCAACTTTGCCACCGTTCTGGTTGATAGCGACGCCGACCTGGTGCTGAGTACCGGCGATTTCTGACAGTGTACCGTTTATGGTTCCAAGTGCTGGCGCCACCTGCGTTTCGACTGGAAGGCTGCTCGTGACTTCAACGGGATAAGCTACCGCTTTGCCTGGCAGATATGCAGCTAGCACCAGTACTGCCAGCAGGCTGAGTTGACAGGGATGTTGACGATTCCAAAACATGACTAGCTCCAAATGTGTAGTGCGACTGAGGCGGCAAGGGTCCAAAACAGCGCGGTGTAAATAGTGATGTGGGTGATGGGATAGTGAAAAAATGATTGTTTAAAACGAGGCCAAAACGTTGTTACACACATATTTTCTCCTTAAGCAGCATTCCCCTGGATATAGCCGGCTTTGGCGATGAGTTCATTTGCCAACTGACGAATGGCGCCACCTTCATCGTCGTTGCCGGCACGCTTTTTCAACATCTTGATATGGTTCTCTGCAGAGCCACCGGGAAAGGCATCAGCCAGGAGCCGTCGTGCGGTTTTGCCATCCAGCGCGTCATACAACATATTGCGTAATGCTCTGTTTGCCGGTGTGGAGTTCAAAGCCCAGAGGCGCAGAGGGCCGACGGTATTTTTCAACAGCTGTGCGACGTTGCCATTGGTGGTTTGGAACACGGCAAGGAAGGTGACACCACTGCCATCTGGTGCCGGGCCTTTGGTTGTGTTCAGGAGTTTCAATAATGTGGCCCGCGGGACTTTGAAGGTGTTTTGTAGAATGTCGAAGTCCTGAGTACGTACCCGAAGTAAATAGAGCGAGTTCGCCGAGTCCAGTATGGTTTGAGGATAATCGTCCAGGTACTGCGATGCGAAAACAGTACGGACACCAAACTTGCGTTTCTCCCTATCCTCCGTTTGTAAGGCCGACCAGAGTGCATCAATGCCTTTGATGTTATGCAGCTCATCAATGAAGATGAGTTTGATCTCCTGATCCAACTGCTCGATGCGTTTGCGGTGCAGTTGGATGTAGCGCGGATCCAATTTGGCATACAGTTCTGTCTGTATTTGTGGCAGATAGAAGTCAGTACCTCCCGCTAAATGGCGAGCAAATTGGTACATGATACCGGTACGAATTTTACCTTCGGGCGAATCGTTACCGGCCACGTTATTGACGTCGACTATCCTGATGCGGGTGTTGGGGCTGACGGTAAATCGTGTGCGACCGGAAATCAGTGGATAATCAAATAGCGCCTGAGTCAGGCAACGCGAAACGTAACTGAGTAATGTTTCATCCGATCCCGGGCGGTTGACCATGCCAAACGCCGTTCGCAACTCTTCACTATTGAGGGCGCCCTGGAGATCATTCAGCTCGGGAACCGCCTGCGCCTGAGCAAGAGAGGCTTCATAGACATGGCCATGTTCAAACAACATGTCACGAACTTCGTACCATGTGGCCAATTCCCACCATTGCGTGTCGTGCTGAGAGATACAGCCACTGTTTTTGAGCGCCGCATCCACTTCCGGAACCAGTGTCGGGCCATACCGCACGGGTTCGGTGTCACTGTTTTTGCGAAACACCAGGTCAACGGCGCGGGACAGGATCTGTTTGCATGACGTCGCATCCGGGGCGAGACCTGTTTGTGGATCGATGCACAGGCTGGTCAATAATCTCAGCAAGTAATCACGCTCAGTGCTGATGGGGTATTTCAGACCTAATTGAATATCAAATGGGTTGCGGCAATGGTCTGCGACGTTCTGCAGAATGATGCTGATGATCTTGTCTTTCTGGTCAACGGGAAGGCTGTCATGAACCAAATCGTAAAAGCCTTGAGCAGTAAACCCCTTATCTATAAAGGCCATAAACGGCAAGTCACTGTTGCCATTGGTTATCGCATCAAGGTGCAGGCTGTTGGCCAACAACGATTTTCCTGAACCTGGAGCGCCAGCCAGTAACTCGGTATGTTTTTCCTGGAGCGCACTGGCTAACCCGATCGGATAGGGCTTGCCATCAACGGTTTGGTGTATTGAGTTACCCTCATTGCCCCACGGACTGGCAGGGCGCTGCAGAGGCATCAGCTTGATGCCTTCGGATAACGGAGGAAACATCAGATTTGGCGCGCTGTAACTGGATGCCAGTGGCAAGGTATTTATCCAGGCTCGTATTGGATCACCAAAGGTTCGGGTGACGGAGGTGACTCCCCAGGCCTGAATCGATTTTTGTAGAAGCGTCAGGTTGCGCTTCAACCGGCTTTTATCAGCATCCCAGGTACTGGCTGTTATGCTCATCATGCACACCGGTTCTTTTTTATCTTGCATCACCAACCAGGATACTGATTTGTAGATATCACGCAGAGACGGTACGAAAGCGACAAAAGACAGCAGGTTCTGTTTGTTATTGAGATGAGCACCACCGCCGGGCATCAGATCCAGACGTAAGCGCCAGGGGATTTGCCGGGGAACCTTTTTGAACAATTGGCTGAAAGGTTCTGGCCGCTGTGGTGCCAGCGTCATTGCGAGCTGGCCATGGAACAATCCGTCAACTTCGATCAAATTACCGTGGGGTGTTACCTCGGTATCGCAATATTGGAAATTGAGGTGAGGAGCCAATGCACCACTGATATCGTCATCGCGCAATTTTCCATGTGGGATCACCCGGTCGCCAGGAAGCAGAGGTTGCCAGCTTTCATCCGTGCTGAGGCGTTCGATTTCGTCGCGCAAGATATGCCCTGCTTCGTGAGCGTCCAGTAAGCGAACCATCACCCCCTCGTTACCATTAGTGAGGTCGTTGGCCAACTTGTCGATAAAGGCATCGTGTCGGAGTTTCAGTCCCTCAAACTCAGCAAACACCGGATTTTGACCGAATCGCGCCTCCGGTACATTTTTAAACTGTTGCTCCTGGCGTTGTGTTTCTTCTTTACGTTCCGCTGCGGGCAGGGAGGAAATAGCCGTGTAAACCGTCAGCCATACACGCTCGCGGGCAACATAGGGGGACATTTTGGTGATTTGCTCATCGACCAGATCATCAAGTGTTAACCCGAGTTTGCGATAGACCTGCCGCTGGGGTTCCACCAATCGGGAAATTTCTTCTTTACCGCGACTAGGATCCCGCTCGAAAACAATGCTGATTTTATGGCCCAGAGCCTTAAAGTCGCCTGTTAGTGCATCCCGAAGTTTCAACACAAAACGCAGGTAGCTGTCGGCCTCGGGTTGTTCGGTCGGTGTCTTTGGCACGTTTTCGCTAAATTCTCGAAATGCGCCAAGGACTTCAAAACAGCTGGCGTAATCATTGTTGTGGGTGACATGGATGTAAGGTGCGTCCAGAGACGGGTGACGAATTCTATCGTCGGGCGTCATGCCAATGACGGTGCGCAGGTCACAATACTGCGCGAAATCTCTGCCCAGGGTATAGCGGGAGAAGAAGGCAAGTGCGTCTTCGATTTTATCAATAATCATGGTCAACTCCGGGCTTTGTAATCACGGTACAGGTGTAACCACCAGGTGGTGCCAGCATCCAAACCCGTGGTGGCTAGTCGGCCGACAATGCGGCCAGGGTGCAGCGCTAACGCCAGGTGACGGCGGCGTGATAGAAGAAGACTTCGGCGATCGGTAGGTAATTGTTTAAGTGCATCGCCGAATGCCTGTGGATGTGTTGTTCCCCAGGCCTGTTGTACTGGTTTGTCGTGCGACGTCAGCCAATCCAGCAAGGCCTTGGCGTCCCGGCGGTAGTCTTCGTCTTCTGAACTCAGTGCTTGGGCAATGGCCCGCTGCAGGTGATTGACATCTTCGGGCTGTAACGTCGGCAGGTAGATCATTACGCCGACTTCTGCAGTAACGGTATCGAGTTGCTGCCACGCCTGGCACAGCGGATCAACAACACTGAGGTTTTCAGGGGCTGTATTCAAAGGATTGTTGTCGCGGAAAATTGCCGTGTTCTTAAGTGACTCATAACCGCAGAATTCGCAGCAGTGTCCACTCTGGCGTGCAGTCACATCTAGAATTTCTTGTTGTTTAGCCGATCGAGAAAACCCAGCAACCCGCTGGGAAATAGAAAAAACCAACATATGAACTCCAGGGCTGGAGGGAACAGTGGAGGCGAAGGGCGAGCCTCAACGAAATGGCCAGCCCTTTGGACTGGCCATCAGGTGTTAAATGCCTACTGGGTTAAGGGTCATCTGCTTCTGGCTACGGCTGGCCATCTGATCGAGTGCAATAAAGCATGCGCCAGCAACCAACAGGACCAGAATGTGCCCAACTTTAATTTGAGGGTTGTTTTTCTTAGTGGCCATCAGACCAATTGCTCCGGCAATGCATCCAATTCCGATGACCATGGAGGCATTGACGATCGGTTCTTTAAGCGAGTAAATCCCATCAAGCCACCCTTTGATCATACCGGCGATGTCATCGTCAGCATGGGCCAGAGGGGTCAGGAACCACGCGAGTCCCCCGGCAATGGCACGGGCATAATACCGGCGTACTGCATCGGCCATGAGGGCACCTTTAACCGCGACGAACAGGGGGATATCTTTCAGGGAGTGACGAGCTTTCATTATTACCTCTATGTTTTACCAATGAATGTTAAGTGTGTTTTGAAGGGCATCGAGTACCCGGGGACTGACTGCGAGCATTGTGCCGACAATGATTCGTTTAACGCCGCTTGAAACATCCTCACCGGCACTGAGTCCGGTATGGCCGTCCTTCTGTGAACGTCGCAACCGGAGTAAACCTTGCAACGCATAAATAACGCCGACCCACTGCAGCAAAGTCAGGCCGGCGTTAATGGCGACCGCAGCCGGGCCATATTTGCCCTCTGACACATAAGCAATTGCGCCAAAGGTGACATTGCCCAGAGCCATCTGCTGCGAGGTCGCGTTCATGACTTGGTGCAGTGCGATGATGCAGCCGCACACCAATACGACGGACAGGATTTTCCCTGCGCCATCCTGTACCTGGCCGCGCCTGGCTTTGCTGGCAATGTTTCCAAAGTGCAACGCCAACATGACCAGACCGCCAACAGCACCCAGCGCAAGAACCAGTTGGATCCCGACAGCGGTCACGTTATTGACGGCATTGGCCAGCATTTGGACCAAATCCATAGTTCTCCCTACCGGATAACACCGGCGGTGGTGATCACTTGGCGTTGTGTGGTGTCAATACTCTGAACGGTGGCATTACCAATGCGATCACCGGGACGTAGCGCCCAGGTGCTGCCTTGGTAATTAACCCATGCTAGCCCCGGATAAAGGCTTGCGATCGTTGCACCACGAAGGGAATGGTTTTTTGTGCTGGCCCGAAGACCATGATTGGCTGAGCGAGCCACGGTTGTAGGTTGCGGGGTAACCATTGCGGACGATGAGCGCTGTGCCAGCGCATTAACCTGGCGTTCCAGTGCGCGTATTCTCTCGTCGAGTGCCTTGATTCCTTCCCGGTTGTTCTCACTAAATACACGGTTGTTCTCGATAGCGCGCTGTGTTGCTTCAGTAACAATGGCGTGCTCGGTGGGTTCGGGGATTGGCATTGCTGCCGACGTTGGCTGATCCCGAGTGGCGGGGGCAGCAGGAGAGGATATTACCGGTGTCGGAACTGACGGACTCACCACCTCCTGGGCCGCAAACTGTGGCGGGGCACCGCTGTCATGTGGGTTGTTGCGCATCACACCGAACATCACGATCCCGATGAGACTCAACGCCATTATTCCTGCCTGAATCGGTGTCACCTTGATACCGAGCGGCAATGTAATGAGCTTTTGTTTTATGGGCTTACTGACGATGGGCGTTTCAGGGATATCGGTATCTTCCGCCAATGGCTCCGGTGGGGGGGGATCAAGATCAAAATGGGACTTGGACATTACTGTTCTCCTGCGTTGAGCGGTGTAACTACTGCGCTTTTATTGACTCTGTCGCTCTCATACACCCCTTTCATAAATTGGATGGCCACGATTTGATTTTTGAACACTTTGACCTGCTTGACCGGGAGGCGAGAAGCATCATTGGTCATCACCTTGCCAGCATTGGCTCCCAGACCGCCGACAATCGTGCCGGCCACAGCTGAACCGCTGACCTTGCCGGTACCGCCGGAAATCGTCCCTGCATTGGTGGACAGTATTTGGGTGTTCTGTTGCTTGTAGAGATCTCCAAGGCCGCCGACGCTCGAGGCAAGGGCTGGCACAAAAATGCGGCTGAAGTAGCGGTTGCTAACATCACTTGCTACCGCCGATTGCAACGTGTCGTCCTGCAGGGCGTAAGCGTCTACCTGGTAATCAGCGCCGTTAAGCGTCATGCGGGTAAAGTGGATCACGACACCATCGCCAGCCAACTGAACACCCTGAGCGGTGAAACTGGCACCCGCCAGCACGCCTGCAGGAATATGCGCGAGAACGATGGAGTTGAGGTTGTCAGAATCCACAGCGCTGTCGATTACACCAGGGCGACGGGTATTTGGCGGTACGACCACGATGTCTGCCCGGGTTTTGGCTTGTGCCTCCAGACTGGCGGGGGTTACCGTTGGTGCATTCCCAGGTAGACTTTGAGTCCAGTTCCCGAATGAACCGCCTGCGGATGTGTCAGCTGGTTGGTTTGTACCTTGTTGGTTCTGAGCTCCCTGACCAAAGGCGCTGGCCAACTGCATATTCCCGGGCTTCCAGCGATCGTTGAGTGTTTTCAAATAACCCTTCAACGCCGCTTTTTGGTCTTCGGCAATACCGCCATTTTGTGGATTGCTGCCTTCCTGAGTATCAACTGGTGTCGTATTCAGGCTGACCGGCTGTGGTGCCGGTGCTGGCATTTCTGCATTGATGTCACTCATTCGCAATGACGCTACAAAACTGGTTCCACCATTGTCAGCCGTTTTATAGCCGATGGTGTTGGCCTCGCTTTGCAGTCGCTGGTACTGGACGGTTTCGGCGCTGTTGCGAGGCGCATTATTAGCGACACGATTGAGTTTGTACTGCGATGGGGTTGGTTCAGGGCGGTTTATGTAGCCCCACCCAAGGTAGACACCTGCACCGATAATTACGACGGCACCTGCTATGACCATGGCGGTCTTTTTCCCGTCGCTGGCGGCATCTTTTTCAATAGCCATGGTTTTACTCCAGGTTGATGTTCAGAGTGGCATTACGCCCTTGAACGGAGAAAACGACTTCCGGGGTCACCGGCAGCTTCCAGATGTGGGTACCGTCAGCGGCAGAGGAGGTCTCAACAAAGGCATCCCGTAGCTCACTGCGAGACCGGATATAAAGGTCATCACCTATCTGCCAGACGTTGGTCATCGGGACATTGCCACTGGTTTTCAACCGTTTGGCTTCTTTGGGCGGGGTACCATCAAGGAAGGCTTGCAGCGTGGGGTTATCCAAACTGATTTTCTCTCTTGCGATCGGCAATGCTTTGGCTGCAGGCCCGCGCATGGGGATCCGCAGGTTAAGGCTGCTGTCAGTTATCTGAGCTTTGTCCGCGTTATCCGGCTCACCACTGGATAACGCAATGACCACCGGTACTGGCAAGCCTTGCAAGTAAACCGTGACGCTGCCGGAGTCATAGGCACGCCTTGCCTGTACGGACATCACTGCGCTGTTTGGAATGAACTGGATATAGAAACCGCTTTCGTTACCGTTCACCGGGGGGGCCGCGATATTCCAGGGGGCGCCGGTTTCATCGGTGAATGATACGGTGCTTGGGAAGTTTGGTAGGGCTCGCAGCATGGGTAACGATGCTCCAGGTGACAGATTCACTGTCAGTGAACTGACCCGCGGGACGGCAGTCACCGGGGAGCGACTCTCACTGCGCTGCAGCTGATCGAATGTGCTACGTAGGTGCGTTACATCGTCTGGGGAAAGGGGGGCCATTTGACCTTCGGCATAAGTCAGTGCCGGTGAGGGCAACGGTGTATTCCCAGCCGGAGGTAAAGGGGTATTAGGGGCCGAGTTTGTCGTTGCCTGCACCGGTACCGGGGTGTTTTGAACCACATTTGCTGCCGGGGCGTTGCCCATCGTTTGGGCAGGCTGCCAAGCGTTCGGTGCCGGGGTAACATCAGCGGTAGTGGCGGCAAAACTGTTGGCGACAGTCAGTAATAACAGACCGGCAAAAGGGGTTTTCATAACTATTGAGCCTCATAGGTAATGAGCTGGGACACTTCCATGCCGGTGTTTTTCAACCGGGGATCGGTACGTTGAATCAGCAGCGACACAACAAAACTTTGTTCGGGCAGAGACGACGTTTGGCCTGTCATCTTGAATTTGGTGGGGTACTGGATTTTCCAGGCATAAACACCGTTCTCCAGCGTCCCTTTGCTGACGATGACTCCCGGAGAGGTCATAACGGACATGTTCATTTTCTTGTCTTTAACGGCCGCGAGGACGTTGGACGTCGTCAACGCGGTGTAGTAACTGCGAAATCCCTCATCGGAAAAACGCGGAAGCAGGTTATTCATCTGCGTTCGGTAATTGACGAAGTCGAGCGTGAAGGCTTCACGTATCACACGGTTACCAAAGTCGGTCACATCGGCATCGCTGTACGCGGCTTGGTCTGTTGGAGTAAGGGGAATTACGCGACCATCCTGTGTGGCGAAATACTTCACCGGCGGGTGTAAAACGGCGTAGATCAACACACCAATAATCAACAGACAGAGGGTGATGGTGGCGCTTTGCCACACGTTGGCGGTCAATGACTTGCGGGTTAAGCTAACATTCAGTTGATTGGCCTGATGCTGCGCGATGGCGGCGTCGTAGGGACCAGGTAACTCCTGTGAAGGAGGCACAGGTTGTTTCTTTTGCATTACGTTATCCACGGGCACTGGCCCCACCAGGTTATGCCCGGTGAGGCTGCAAGGAGGAACAGGTAGCATCCGCTGATTTGGCGGAAGACGTATTAACGGCTAAAGAGGTAATCCCCGCCGGTCGCGTTAGAGGGTTGCGATGGCGGTGAGGAAGCAACAGGGGCCTGTTGGTAAGAGGTTGGAGCGTAATTCTTTGGCACATTGGCCGAACGGGAAGAAGTGCCGACCAGGCCACCGCTGCGAGAGGATAAATCCCCCCAGGGGTCAATTTGACTCGGAATATACTCTTGGATCTTGTCGTGTGCGGCGCGGCAAATCTTGTCTTTTATTCCGTTGAGAATACCGCTCAGATCGGGAAAGGTTGGCACGGTGATCGCTGTGCTGATATCGCCTAAACACTGCTGCAATCCACTGGACACCTGATTTTCGCGCTGAGACCAGGCTTCTGCTGCCTTACGATCCCGTTCATAGCCGTTTTGAGCACCGATTTGAGCCGCTGAGGCTGCCCGACACGTTGCGGCATGCGTCGGCAACGTAAACGTACTGGCCAGCAACGCGGCCAGTAAAATTGAGCGTAATTGCATAATGACTCCTTACACCCCAGGACGGGGTGACTGCGGGGTAGGCCGGGAGGTGTTCTCCACAATATCGATGTCCCGGCGCTGCGGGGCTTGCGACGGTGGAGTGTAATCGTGCGTAAACCCAAGTTGTTTATGCAGGGCCGGGGGACACTTTGCCGGTTCAACCAGTGGTGCGTAGAGGCGATCCTTTTCCCCTTTCAGCCGGAAAACAAAGGCATTATTGGCTCCAGCCTCATGATTGACTGCATTGCCGTAACCGATCGCTGTCACACCGTCGGTAGTCACAGCATTGAGTGCCAGATAACGATGGCCCTTGTCATTGGTGCAGAGTTTGCCCAGCACCGGATGATATTCGCCCTGATATTGCACAACGCCCTGAACATACTCACCCAGGCCTTTAACCAGCAGTAGCTTGAGCTGATTTTCACTGTCCATTGCTTTCATCAATACCGTACCGGCATCCTGGGTTTGTACCGGCAGGTTTGGTTGTGCCGGGCGTGTTGCCGGGGCGGCGGTTCCTTCCCCGTTGGGTTTAAGCCACACCAAGTCGTTGGAAGGTTCTGGGAGTGGCGGCAGCGTGATACCGGCATCTTTGGCCAGTTGGATCACTTGTTGCTGCAATGCGGTAAAGTGGGTCATGTCGTAAGCAACCAATGTTACCGGTGGCGTGGCCTGTTGCTCGTGGCTGACCAGTAATTGTGGGTCGATAGCTGGTTTAATTTCCCACTGGTTGCGATGGGTGGCGATTTCCTCCGTTTTCTCAGTACCGTCGGCATTAACAATGACCTTTCCCTTTTCATCCCGAACTTTAGCCGTAACAGTCACTTCTTTATTGCCTAACCATCTCAGCGTAACAACGTCATCCTTCTTGAGACCACTGGCGGGTACGATTTGGGCAAGTTCTTTCCCCCAAATGTACCGTTCGCCCCCGGCCGTGCGTAAATGCACGTAGTAGCTGTTGTTCTCCGACTCGTCGAAGTTATAGCGAGCTTGACCGTGCCCCAGTAAGGTGCCGGTCAGTCCGGCTTCGCTCTCTTTGCGGCTGGCGTTACGGGGTTCATCGGTCGGCAATACCGTCGGTCTCAGTTCCGGCGGGAGACTGTTTTTTTCTGAGAGGGCAACAGAAGGTGATGTTGACTCTCGTTCTGGCACAATCGCCGCCGCAGGCGTTCCGACCGGCGTTGGGGTGTCTCCCGGTGCGGGTTCATTGCTTAATGCCTTGCGCGCTTCATCCAGCATCAACTGTTGTTGTGGGTTCTTCATTTTGACATCGAGGTTGTACTCGGCGATCAACGTCACAGCCCGCTGTTTAAACTCATCGCTTCCGGTCAATTCAATACGTCCCCGATATTGCTCACGGGCAACCAGCAGGGCAGTCAAGATCATGGCATCGTTTTGGCTCGCCGTGGCATTGGCCATCGTGAGTCGGTCACCGTGGTCAACAAAAGCCGGCTCACCGGAGAACAAATACTTTACAGAACGGCCATCCGCTGCAATTTCATGAGTGATCTGTTGCATTAATGCATCCAGATCAAGAGGGATTACCTGGCGAGTTTGTTTGCCGTCTGGCATTTCTATCCGTATACCGTCAACTTCGGGCTCAATGTCGGAAGCCCGCGGTTTAGTTGGAGATGTATTGGTTGTTTCCTTTACGGGGTCTGGATTCGGTGCGGGTGTTAGCCGACGGGCAAATGAAACAGGCTCATTAACGTCTTCGACATGATCCGCTGTCGTGGTAAGTGATGTTAATTCTTTGGGTGCAGTTTTTGCCTGTTTATCTAATAATTTAGCTTCATCAGTTTCCTGCTCATCCTTTATGGATGCTGGGGCAGGGACTGTCGGTGAATACTCCAGGGTCTCCTGTTCATCCAGTTCTGCAATAATATGGCTGTAGTCGGCATAGTCCTCCTGGACGGGCAGCGAAGGTTCAGCAGATGCTGCGACCGTGACAGCTGGCTCAGGATCGGATGACGCTGCCATCTTAGCGTTGTTGGTACTGATTTTCGGTTCGGTTGGTTCCGGTATGGACGGAGGTGGCATATCGTCTACCGGTGCCTGTGCCGGTTCAGCGACGGGGGTATTTTCCACGGTGTGCTCCACTTGAGTGACATTCAATGCGGCAAATGTTGGTGCCAGGAATTGCGTTAATGCTTCTAACCCCCGGGCCTGGTGAAAATCGTTAAAATCGGTGAGGCCTTGTTGGCGTTCTGACTGCGTAAACGTTGGCAGTATTACCGTGCCGCCCGTGGCGTTGGCGGCTTCTTCTGCTTTCTCTTTGCCTGGGTTACCAGGGCGTTTAGGTTTTGGCAGGTCGTCATCACCCAAAAACAGCTTAGGGCTGTCGGGATAGTGTTCATGCAGGGCTTTCGCCACTTTTACCAGGTTGCCGGAGTCAACTGTCATGACGACGGGATGCTGAAGGGCCATTGCCGCACTGGATGCAGTCGCGTACCCCTCGGCAAAGACGATGGGATTGCCGTTTTTCAATGATCCACCGACGACAAAGAAACTACCCTCCTTTTGGCCACCTTTACTGAGGCGTTTACTGCCATCGGGGGCGATGGTTTGCAGTGTACGGATATCCCCGGCCGCATTGCTGAGCGGAATGACCAGATTTTCTCGTTCTGAGCGGAGACCTTTTGCGGCTTTGACTCCTTTTTTGTTCAGGTAAGCATGATTATGGCCAGCCTGATTGAGGGGGGTGTAACGAGAGGCGGATGCCTGTGCGACCTGATTGTGTTCCTTTATCTTGCGTTGTTCACGCCGATGTTGCTCCTGAGCGGCTATCGCCTTTTGGTGAGCAATAACAGTAGGATCTGGCCGGACAGAGGCTGATGACCAAACGTTACGGTGATCTCCCGAGCGATGGTCGGTGAACCAGCCGTTGGCAAAGCCATCCTTATGGCCTACATAAACCCCTGACTGTTTCCCGGGTTTATCATCATCCATTGCGATACGGTGAGCTTTTCCATCCATTTCAGGAGGCTCGCTGAGTTTTCCCCCAAGGACGCGGATAAAGTCGCCAAATTCTTGTTGCGGATCGCCCTGTGCAGACATCACCAGAGCAGTGTCGGTACGCCATTGCGACAACTTACTGAGGTCAGCACCGGGTCTGGCGAACCACAATTTTTTATCTGCATCGAACTCAAGGGCATTCTGGCCATTTTCAAGTTTGCCTGCCTGGCGCTTGGCTTCTTTAAGTTGCTCAAACGGGATCACCAGGTAAGTCGGTTCGGTGACTTTCATATCCCCTCCCAGCCCAGTTCGTCGACATTACCCGAATAGATACCAATCCAAATGCGAGTAGGGCGGTATATCAGGGATTGGAGTAAATAGCCGGCCAGCAATGGCGTGTCAGATTTTGCATATTGTTCTTTCATCACAGCTCCTATTCAAAAAATTTTCGATACCACCAAGGTCGCCCGGTAATGATGTTTCCTCGCAGCCGGTGCAGCAGGCGTTGCAATAGCACCGTTAGCGTGTAACCGAAGATGGCCAGCACCTTGTAAAAAATCAGTAAGGCGATGCAAAATATGAACATAGGCAGACTTGGCCTAATGACCCAGATAAGAAGCACCAGATAAACCAATACGGGAATGCCCCAGAAGGTGGCGGGCCGCCCACTGTCGAGCCAGGGGGAATAGTCGTTATCCATCAATGCCTCCGTTGTTTATCGGTGAACTCCCGCCAACCGATCACTCTTTCTGCGACACGGCTATCGATGCGGCCTTCAACAAACATCGTCCAGGCTTGATCTGCGATCCGACTTTGTTTTTCCCGTAGCGTTGCGTTGATCATGTCTGGCCAGCGTGAGTAGTGTTCGAGTCCAAGCCGGTGGCGCCAGTCGTCATCAAACAGCACATATTCCCGGACGGCCTGGCGTTTGCCATCGATCGTCGGCAACAGGTGTTGCACCACGACAAAGCGCATGGCGTCCAGAAGATCGAAGGCGATTTGTTCACGTGAGTCGTTGGGCGCCATCAATACACAGCGCGAAAAGGCATGCCCGGGTGAGAAGGCGTGAAGTGTGCCTAACGTTAAGTGTCCGGACTGGGCGCAAGCGACTGCAGCCTGGAGCGTCTCAAGGTCACGGATTTCACCGATGCCAATAATATGGGGAGCCCGACGTAAAGCCAGGCGCAAGCCGTGGGCAAAACTGGGTACATCACGTCCTATTTCAGACTGCTGCGGTCGCAGCAATAATCGGGGGCTGTTTAACAAATACTCGACGGGATCCTCATAGGTCACCAGTTTGCCGTTAGGGTTTGTTTCACCGTAATGCTGGTATACGGAGGCCAGAAGCGTGGACTTTCCCGAACCCGTCGGGCCGCAGACCAATCCCATGCCATCCATCGGTAAAAAGCTGCGGAACAAATCCTCTTCTATCCCCATATCCTCAAGAATGGGGATGTTCGACGGAATGATACGCAGAGTCATGGCAATGGCGGTATTGAGCGCACCGATCGTCGCCTGGATGAAGTTGGTCCGAAATCTGACGCGCTCACCGCGTTCGAGCCCAAAACGGCCATTATTGTCGCCCTCTAACTGCAGGGGACGATCGGCCCCTTGCCCTCCCTGAACGAGGGATTTGATATCCGGGGTATACACCTCATCAATCAGGCGAACCAAATTGGCATGCTCCAAAGGGAACTGACCGGCGACCACTTTACGGCCATGATGATCGACCACGATGGGACTGCCACTTTGCAGATGAATATCCGATACGTTATGGCGGTAACAGTGAACGAAGAACTCTCGGAGTTTGTCCGCGGTAAGACCGCCCCTGAAATCAAAACTGTCTAAATCCGTCATGTCGACACTCCTTGCTGAGTGTGATGGAGGTTACTGTTGGGTGTTTATCGTGGGTTTCCAGCGTTTCTTATCCAGCTCGAAGCCGGCGCGTTGTTTCAGGTCACGGACTTTATCGCCCAGCATCAGTTTGTCTTTCGAGCCGGTGACCGACTGCAGTTGTTCGCTGACCACCGGTGGCGTGATCATGCCCTGCTGTACAAGGGTGGAATAACGCACCATGCCGGCATAATCCCGGGTCAGCCGGCCAAAATTACTTTCCAGGGTCCGGTCGGCACTTTCTCGCCCTTCCTGCCACCCTTTCTCTATGGCAGCTCTCCAGACTTTTTCTTCGTCTCCATTTTTAGGGCGGATTTCCGTTGGAATGTCTGTGTTGATGCCCAGGCCAGCCAGCAAATATTGGCGCCAGGTCGGTGGGTTACTGACGAATCGCTCAGGAACGAGAATGTTGTAGACCTTGTTGGCCGTGCGGATCTGACTATCTGTGATGTGGGCCAGAGATTCAGATGCCACGATCACCGGAGGTAACCAACCTTGTCTGCTGATGAGGGGGGCAAACGTATATAGGCGATTCAGCGTATCGTTCTGGTCATTCAGAGCCTGTTGAAGCTCCCAGGCACGCTGTGCTTTTCCCCCACGAAAGCCAACGGTTTGGCCTGCATCATTAAGGAGCTGCCAGAGCGTATCGTTAAGACCATGTTTGTCGACGGCTTTGGGTGACAAATAAGCATCAATACTCGGTGGCGGAGATGGATCAGTTGTAGCCCCGATAGCCGGCACCGTGACCAGTGCCAGGCACAGGGCCAGGGCTTTTCGTGTCATGCCAGTTTTCCTTTTTTCAGGGGTAACATGAAATAGAGTCGCAGTTCAGTAGGCTGCTGATCTATTTGAGCTCGCCAATCGATCTGGGTGCGAACCAAACGCAGAACTTGTTCAAAGGTTGCGTCTTGCACATGGACCGTCAGGGGAAGGGGAAGACGCACTCCCGTGTAGGCGAAGGTCAAACCACGCTGATGCGCCAACTGGCTGAGCAGTTCGATGGCATCGCCGTCCCAATCCACTGAGATCCTTTGAGAGTTGGCGGTGATTCGTGGGATGAACAGCGATGAGCGCGCCTGATTAATGGCGTCGGCCTGGTTGAGTATGGCCGTGGTGTTTTGGATGTCCTGTGCTGAGTGGATGATGTGGGCCTGGGGGGTAACCAGCGAATGGGTAGATATGTCATGCGAACATGCACTGAGCATGAGCACAGTGCATGTGACCATAAAGGTTTTCATTGATGAGTGTCCTACGGAAAGGTGGGGTAACGCGCTTTATTGGTAACTCAGCACTGAGAACGAACCTGGGCTACATCCTGAACTAGGTAATGGATCGGAAACAATGTTGTATCCAGCACCTGCCGGCACGGCGAAGCTGATAGTGGTTTGTTTGGCCCATCCCACGTTGTTATTGGTGCTATTTGCAACAGTTAAACCATTGACTGTTGCCGCCAACGCGTAGGTATTTTCACAGTTGCCATTTTCTACTGCCCAGTGTTTAGTGGACTGTCCTCCGAGGACACTCACCCACATTGTTGAAGTTCCAGGATTAGACCCTGAATAATTCCCTATGTGGTAACCCAGCTGCTGATAAGCACCGTTGCCTTTTCCTGTACTTCTCCATAACCCATTCTGGCAATACAGCAGAGCGCCGTCGCCAGTGCGACCTACTAATCCGTTAGGGCTACAGCCCCAGCCTTCATTAGCGGTACCATCAAGTTGTAAATACTCACCGACAGATGCGCGCCCATCGGCACGAACACTCCCCCCTTTCAGTTGGCCGCCGGTATAAATACCTTTATTGTTAATCGACTTGATCCAGTCGTTATCATCCATATAAAGCCCACCGCCGTGGTCTTCGTTGAGCCAGCCTTTCCCATGCTTGGTGATGAGCCAACCTGTGTCACTTTTGATATCGCCCTTTGCGGAAATCCAGCCATTTGAGTAAACGTATTCATTCGCAACAACGCGTTTACCCGACACGTCTTCACTGAAGTTGCCAGTTTTCGCGTTGATAGCATTCGCGTTGTTCAGATCGTTGGCGCCCATATCAATCGCTGTATGCATCTTATTGAGATCTGGACGACCGTTAACCTGAAAACGATACAAGCGATCGCTTTCTTCCGCCCCACCGGCCAATACATCGGATGTCAGGTAAGTCGTAAGGTGGCCACTCTGCCCGCTGAGGCCCATGCTAGCCAAATTGACTTGCCAGCCACCGCCAGCACCGTTGGCAATATTGGCGGGATAGATATACCCACCAAGACCAGAGGTGTTTTGCGCAATAAACCGCTGGCCTTTGAACGCAATCTCCTGCCCGCCGGCAGTCAAAACAAACGCGACCAGTTTGTCGGTTTGCGTAGGATTGCGTGTCACCGCGAGGATATAGTTCTGAGTGTTATTGTTGGTCAGTGAGAAACCTGTCGGCAGATACCCTTTATCACGCAGGATTTGCCCGGTTACCGTGACATTACCGCCTCCATTAACCTGATTCAGTAGGGTGTCGTAGTTATCTTTGACGTATCGACGTGCGCCCTGACTCACAGTGCTCAGGTGTGTCGCTGTTACGACCCAGGTTTGTGCCTCCATATAGTTGGAATATCTTTCCAGCCCGATCGGCGCGGCAAGCAATGCGATCCCCAGTACGATGGCCAATGATATAAACGATAGTCCCCGGTTGATACGAGGGTTGGCAACTTTATCAGTCATAAAACACCCAATATGGTTGAGTGAGGGAAACACCCGGCCAGTCCCGCCAATAAGGCGAACAGCCAAGGGGCGTAGGGTTGAGGGGTTTTTTGAGTCAGCAGTGCACCGGCAATAAACAACATAAATGCACATCCGCTCAGCAGGCTAGCCAATTGCCACGGAAGCCAGGCACACAGCGCTGCAATCAAATGGACGTCACCCATGCCAAATCCTTCGTCTCCCCGGATACGTTTGGCACCGTAGTGAAAGGCATACAAAAACATGAACATGCCGCCACTGCCGATAAGCGCGGCCGTCGAGGTGAGGTTGCTCTCAGGTAGAAATGTGAACAGCAAGCCTGTCAGCCAAAATCCGTTGGTATACCGTAGCGGTAACCAGTAGTTCCGCATGTCAAGTAACACCATTGGGATGCCCCATGCGAGTAATCCAATGATTTTGACGGTTCCTAACCACGGGAAGCCAGCTAATGCTGTTGTTGCGATCAGGACAGTGCCGGTGCCGACGAAAGTTATCGTGACGTTACGTATCTGCAACTGAGTGAGTGGTGGCCCATGATGTTTGAGTAGAAATTGCTTGGCCTGATTAACGAGCGGTTGTGTGAGGATAACGAGAAAGACACTGGCGAAGCCGATCAGCAGAGTGATCTTCAAAAGGTACATGGCCATCAGGCCGCACCTCCCTTGAGCTTCATGTACATCGCATAGATCTTCCGGGCGTAAATCATGCGACGCGGGCCATTGTTGTCAGCGAACCCGGCATTGTAGGAGCCGAGGCATTGCCAATTTACGCCGCATTGCTTGAGGTGCTTCGCCAGTATCCATGCACCGATTTGTACATTGAGGCACGTATTGTTCAGCAGGTCTTGTTCACTCGTAATAAGCCCAAGAGCACGCAATTGTGGGATGTGTCGATCATTGATTTGCATCAGCCCGAAATCGCGACTGGTGACGCGCCCCTTCTTATCGCGATTCATACCGACTGCTCGGGGGTTTAGGCTACTTTCGACAGTAGCCATCGAACGCAGTAATAGGGGGTCGACCTTGTAGCGTGCGCCGGCTTCGTTAAAACAGAATGCCTGTGCCGGCAGTGATAATAATAATGCTCCGCCCAGCACCAGACAGGACAAGGCGCGTTGAAAAGAAAACAACATAAGAATGCACTCCAAGAAGAAGCCGGTAACAGGGCGTTACCGGCAGGATGGCATCAGGTGTTGCTGGTAAACGTGAGGGTGTTTTGACCAACGGAGCCTTTATCGGCAGTACACTGTGCCCCGACGGCATTGGCTGCGATCGCGCCATTAGTGGATGTGCCATTCACCATCGTGATGACAACACTTGGCGCAGCACTGAGTTTGGTTGCCAGGGTAATACAGGCTTCTTGCGGAACCGCCGCGTAAGTCAGTGAGAAAGAGGATTTTTGACCGCCAGCGGTAGCAACAGGTTGCACGGTGACAGCCCCACCCCACAAGTTTTGAAGCTTGGCGGTTCCGGAGGACTTTGTACCCACAACAGTCATGTTGGCCGGCGCTCCACCAAACTGGATCAGCGCACCGGTCATCGCGTCTGCTGCAGCAAAGTTATAAATGCCGGAAGTTTTCAGCATGGTACGACTGTTAGTCAGCAACTCTGCAGCATTGTTGTATTCCGTGCTGGCATCGTTTTTGTTAAACAAGCCACCCCCCTGGGTAATGGCGACAGTCACTATCACCAGGGCAATAACGATATATATAGCTGCTTCAAGCAGGGTAATTGCACCACGATTAATTAGTGAGCGTGGTGGTGTTTGTGTCTGTTCCATACTATTTCCTTTAGGTTTTTAGAAAAATGAGCACATTAATGTGCGCCCACGAGGTCGTTGAGGTTTTGTGTCGCAAGGACGATCAGGATCATGTAGCCAGCGTTGGTGCCCAATGCGATGTTTGAAAGTAAGGACGCAGTCCGTTTGATACGGGCTACCGTTTGCACAAGCCAGTTACGTGCAAAGTTTTCAATAATGATCTCAGCATTATCGCCATCGGTCAGCAGGACCAGTTTGTCGATGGCTCGAGGTGACGGAAATCCATAGCCGGCATTACGCAATGCCAGCCCCAGATGGTTACCTTGTCTCACCTGACGCTGTGTCGCAGCTAAGCGTTCATACAACCAGGGCGGTGCATAACGACTCAGCATCTCGATGGCGTCTTCAGTTTTCACCTGCGCACGCATTAGCGCACTGAAATTGAGCAGAAACCCCACGCCGAGAACGTCGCGATACACGCTCCAGGGTAATAAACGGTCTAAAACATGCTGTCGTGTTTTCCCAATGAGGTTCGGCATCGACCAAATCACGAAAATAACGAACAGAATGATGAATAGACTGAGGATAATGGCGTGATTGACAAAGAATTCGGAGATGGTGCTAAGCCACCACAATGCGCCAACCCAATTACCTCGATCAGATAATGACTCCAGGCGAGGCAGAAAATAGACAGTCACCATCTTCATCATGGCGAAGGTGGTTGCCAGTAGCATTAACGGGTAAGTCAGCGTGGAAACCAACGCCGATTTCATATCCGCCATTCCCTGAACTACAGTGATGGCCCGGTATAAAGCAGCAGCCAGATTACCGTCTTGGACACCGCCGCTGAGAATTGCAGCTTCTTGTCGGGGTATCCAGGACGTGAGTCCCTGGTCAACTGATTTGCCCTGGCGCAGTGCGCTGAGCATTTCCTCCAGGCAATAAACAACCGGCGGTCGCTTTCCTCCGTAGCTTCCTATCATCGCCTGGAGGGCCTTTTCCACTTTGAGGTTATTGTCGAGCAGGAAAGCCAAATCCTCGTAGAGGGTCAGCCGATCGGCGGTGGAGAAGGTCTTTTTAGCCAGCCAACGACCTACCCCTTCATTCATGTTTTTCGATAAGGGCAACTTATTGCGGAGTGTTGCCAGACGTTCGCGTAAGCGTAACATCATGATTTGACCTCCGGCGGCAGCAAGGTGAGGCTGTCTTCGTCCAGCGGACTGATGTAATCCGCATCAATCGGGTCGACCAATCCTTCATTGAGATAACGCAGCAAATGTTGGCCACGGGTAATGCCTCCCAGTTCGTTCACCCAATAACTGCGCGCGGCCAGTTTTCCCGTATGGCGGAACAGCTCCATAAATCGGGCATCAGGACGGATAACTTCGGCAATAACACGCCGACCGATAACACCTTTGTAACAGTGCTTACACCCCTCTGGGTGGCGAAAGGCCAGCTTTTCCACATCGCAAAAACGTTCAAGCAGCGCTTTTTTCTCTTCTTCCAAAGTGCCACTGACTACACCCCAGCTTTTCTTGCAGTGCGGACACAGCAGTTGCACCAGTCGTTGAGCAATTAACCCGATCATGACTTGAGGATCGGCCACTTGCCCCATGGGGATACCCAATGTGTCGGTCAGGCGGTCAAGAATGCCGACAGCATCATTCGCATGCAGCGTGGTTTTCACCAGGTGGCCGGACTTGGCCGCCGTCAGCGCAGATTTAACCGAGTTGGCATCACGAATTTCGCCGACGACCATGGCATCAGGATCCAAGCGCAACGCGGCAGAAATAGAGCGAACCCAGGCACGGCTAACAGCATCCGGGTCGTTTTTATCAGCAATGATGGGGGTTTGTACCGCCCCCTGAATCAGCCCCTCAGGAGGATCTTCAAGTGTCATCAGGCGTTTGCGATGACCGGAAAAAGACAGGTACATGTCGCTGAACGTGCGCAGGGTGGTACTTTTCCCTGAGCCGGTCGGCCCGGAGAGGGTAATGACGCCTTCAGGGCGTGTCAGCATGCGGCGAATAAGCGCCTGCTGTTCCTGTAGAAAACCCAGTTCGTCCAAGGTGGGAGGGGCTTTTCCTTCATCAGGCAAAATACGCATCACCACATACAACCCAAATTCTGCCGGCGTGTGCGCATAGCGGGCACCGAAGAGCTTAAGGCCCTGCAGGAATTCTTTGCGGACACGTCCATCCTGGGCGCGATTGGGATTAAAACTCTTCTCGGCCACATCACACATGGACATCACAATCGTCGACGCTAGCGTCATTCCTTCGACGAGATCTAGCTGTGTCACTGTTTCGAGGTCGCCGTGCACGCGAAATTGCACCACTGTCACATTATTCATCCCGATCAGCAGATGAATATCACTGGCGCCTTTCTTCTCGGCATCCCGAAAAAAACCAATGATTTTCGCCTGTTGAGCTGAATAGTCGTTAGCTTCGGGGTTGTTGATGGTCTGGCTCTGTTGCAGTTCTTTCAACTTGTCGAGCTGAACCCGCATAACCTTCAGTCTGGGATACTTCTTTTGCGTGTTGGCAATTTCTGACTGTACGGCCAGGCTAGTAATGTGAGCGTCAGAGATATACAGGATGGGGGTGTCTAACTTGGTCAGGTCCACATGGATATAAGCTGAACCGTGTTTATCTAACATATCCGCTACCCCGCAAAAGAGAGAGACACCAGCGATTGGTTTTTCCCGGTGATGACCACCTCATTAAGGTTGATCCGTTTAACGACGTATTCCGTACCCGGTATACGAGTCCCTGCCTGAACCGTGACCTGGTTGCCATTGCTGAGGGCTAATACGGCGGTGAACCCCTTGCCGGTACCGGTGATTTCTACAATCTGTGGTGGGACAGTGTCTTGAACGGCGCCCTTGATCTCCGTTTTATTGTCCTGGGAAGGTGGTGCCGGATTGAAAGGCTGATCCAGTCCTCGGTCATAACCGTTCTTTTGCAACTCATTCAAGGCTTTGGCCCTGGCAAGCTGAGCCTCATACAGCACCGTCTCAGCCTGTATCGCTTCCAGTTGCCCTAGATTTAATGCCCGTCCAGCCTCGGTGCGGGTGAAAGTGGTTGGCAAGGGAATATCTGCTGATGTTGGCGGCGCCACCGACTTTTCAGCCGAAGGTGTCGCAAGTGGAGCCGGCGGTATGTCAGCGACAGGCGCGGCGAATACTCCGGGTGCGATCAGCACCAGGCACAACGCCCAGGGTGTTACCCCGGATTTAACGGTTGGCATACAGAAGTCCCTCAATGGTGTATTCCAGTCGGTTGTTTTTGAGCGTGGTAGTGATGCTGGATGCCCTTATCCCGCTGCTGTTGAAGCGGGTTGGCGCAAACAACCGATCAGGTGGAATGTCGGTAATGAATGTGAAGTTGTAGGTGCGCCATGGCAGATTTTTTACATCCCCTTGTGTTAATTGAGTGGATGCATCCATTTCGCTGAGACGCAGGCGGGCATTGATGCGTTGGGCGTAGCTTGTCAGGTGTTGAATTTGTTGTCCGCCCGGGAGCAGAACTTCGGGATGTTCCGGCGGAGATAATGACACGGCTAACGCAAACGAGGCATCATCGGCGCTGCCGGGAATGTTGAACATCGGTTGAATATCCGATCCATAGAGAACAGGCAGTCGCGAGGCAAAATCTCCCACGGTGCCACCGTTCGGCAAGGTGTAATGCAGCGTGATCTTGCCGTGGTCATCGCACGTCGCCGTATTGAATACCCATCCGGCAATAGAGATCTGCGCGTCTTTCCACACGCTACTGCAGGCACTGAGCATCGCCGGAAATCGCGGTTGCATTGCCCAGGGTTTCAGGTTGTCAGCCGGGGCTTGCTGTTCCATTTGTTGCCTGGCCATCAATGCGGCCTGAGCCGCAGCAATACGCGCATCTTCCAGATGTGTTTGCCATGCCGAATAACCGGCATATCCCACGCCCAGGGTCACCACTGCAATACCCCATAACCACAGTACCTGCGGGTTATGCGTTTTGCTCAGGCGGGCGCGTCGCAAACCGTCCTTGCTGTTGAACAATGTCGAGAGTGCCTTCTCTTCGGCGTCTTTATCGTGGAAAAAGCCGCTTGGGGCGTATACCGTCCAACCGGCAGTCGGTGCTGATGTTATCTGTAGAAAATTGGACACTGCAGTTCGAATTGCTGTGTCGTCACCGACGATATCGCCAAACGGGGACAGCATGCCGTCGCGGATGGCCACAAACCAGTATTGGTCATCCGGTAGCGTGAACACACCGTAGCAGGCTTCTGGTAGCACAGGCAGAACAGCTAACGCCATCGATGCCAACGAATGTTGACCAAGGACTTTATCTGAGATTGCGACAGTACCCAGTAACGTGCCCTGAGCCTGTCCATCTCCGGTTGGCAATGCTGCCCAATGGCTTGCATTAGCCTCTTTAGCCCACATGCGCATGCTACGGCTCCCACGGAGCGGCAGATATTGCCAGTTCAATCCGGCCACAAGCCAAACTTTCCCATTCTGCAACGTGTATGTAGTCTGTTGTTTCATGGCTTATCCCAAAATGACCGGAGTGATAAGAATGACCAGCATGGTTTTGTTGTTTTCACCGTTCGCGCCGCCGCCAAGCCCGAAGAAACGGAAGCTGCCGACGCCCTGGCGGTTGGCGGTGTTGTTGAGTGACTGATAGCCGCTCAGCACCAACGTTTGCCCGGATTGCATAATGACGCGTTGGGTGAAGGTCTTGAGGCGAGTTTTCATCAATTCGACAGACGTTTTTTCGCTGGTAAACGTGCGCATCGTCGGGTCGTCAGACATATTGATCGCGAACTGCAGCTGCATTTTTGGTGACTGCGGCATCAGGAACGGCAGCACTGTCATGTTGAAGCCGGTGGTGATCGTCGATTTCGTGATGCTGCTCGATGAACCAACGTTGGCCGTGTTTTCTGTGGTGACGTTGGAGGCATAATCTTGCTGTAACGCGACCTGGATCGGTACCGCTGACAGATTCGTGGTCATGCTCGATGCTTCGGTCATCACGCTGACATTCGCTTGCTCGGACAGCGCTTTGATAAAGGCTTTGGTGCCAGCCCCTTTGCCATCAAGGATAGAAACACCGCCGTTCAGGGCATCAGAAGCAGCCCCACTGAAGGCATTGGTCAAAGACAGCCTGATGCTGCCGCTGTTGAATACGGCGTTCCAGTCAATACCGTACTGATCCTGAGTGCGCTTCTCTACGCTGTAGACCTGAACGTTGAGCACCACTTGTCGATTGAGCTCCTTATTGCGGTCATCCAGATAACGGCCGATCTGTTCAAGTACACGCGGCGTATCGGTGACGGTTAGCACACCGGCGGACAAATTCATGCGGCCAGTACCCGGCGTTAACATTGACTTGATGGTATTTGTAACGTCTTCGTACAGGCTGGATTTGATTTCCATTTCGGTCGCCTGGGAGGTATTTGAGTCGCCACTGAGCCCCCCGCCGCTGCTGTCACCCGTGGCCCCCATTGACGAGGTTGTGCCGCTTACTGTCTTGGATCCAAAACTCGCTTTGCTGTCCATGAACATCACCGGGAAAGTGCGGGTGTCCAAGTAGAAAATAGCGATCCGGCTTTGCTCATAGCGCCAGGATAATCCCAGGCGAGTGGTGACATTGTCGAGTAGACCGCCCAACTCTCCTTGCCAGAACAGTCCTCTGAGAGCAGATCCTCCGACCACAGCTTGAGCGGTGCGGGCAGGCGTTCCGCCTAACGCTGCCAGAGCCACCATTCCGTTAGGATCTGGCGCGGGAATGGGACCACTGAGTTGTTCAGTCTTCCCCCCCCCCGTTGGTGCGAGCATGGCTTGTGCATCAGGTGTGACGACGACAGGCAGGCGGCAGCGTTTGCTGATGAAGGCGCTGACTTCTGCCAAGGTAATGCTACCAGGGCGGTTGATGGCGACGGCACACGGCGGGAGTAAGCTATTACCCCCGGTCTGCGCATTTAATGGATAGGGATTTATCCATTGTGATGTCAGGTCACGAACGACAGCGCCATTTTTTATCGCATGCAGGTGTTTATCGGCCTGTTTTTCGTTCTGTGAGACCGTATTGTCGATTTTGTCGATACGTTCAAGTGGCGCACAGCCGGAAAGCAGCAAACACAATGTTGCCGCCAACCCGGTTAAGGGGAGGTTTTTTTTCATTTTTAACCTTGGGGGAGAGGGATTAGTTTAGATACACCAGGCTACCGTCAGTAATGCTATCCGGCACATTGACCTGCATGTCATTGCCAAAACTGTCTAACAGGCGTCTCGCAACAACTTTTCCAACTAAGGCTGAGTGCCGGCTCTCGGCTAACAGCGCAGACATCAGCCCTAGTTGGTCAGGTTGGTAGACATAGACACGGTCAGCCTGCAGTACATTGTGTAACGCAGGAAGGGATGACCACCCGAAGGCGCTGTCCGGGATTACACCGTCTTTTTGCGAAGGATTGTTATAGCGCCAGTCATTGATGTCATTGATGTAACGGACGGTTTGACTAGCGCGCTGACTCAGCGTGCTATCTTTCAGCTGTGTGCCCATCGGGTCACGGGGTGGGATGTTTGACCAGACCAGGAAACCTATAAACACCGATAACAGCCAGTAGATCATCAGTGGATCTCCTTATCATCCACCGATATGACGCATTGTTCGTTACGTATACCCGCATACAGTGGCACTTTTGCCGTACCGTATAGCGTGAACAACCCGTTCAGTGCATCTCTGAAATTCCCTTCAAACTGCAACGGAGCATCAATGCGATAGTTGGCTTGTGTCAACCACGCCACTGTCCAATTAGCTACCCCTGGTGTAGAGCATGTTTCACTTGCCGCCCAATTAAACAGGGTGTCTTTCAGTGTGCTACCGGCTTCTATCCGCCATATCTTTGGCTTAACAACAGTTTTAGGCAAGGTCACAAACGCCGTGGTTTTAATTGCTGCTACAGGGGGGGACGCCGGTAATTTTCCACCAAATGGATTTCGGCCAGGAGCAACCACATTTTGCTTGTCGGTAATTGCTGGTGTTGTAGACGCGGATCCTGGTGTTTTGATTTGTGGTAATGCTACTGCCGTTCCTGCTGTAAACGCAGCAGATTTGGCCGCTACGGATACCCGTTGAGTTTGCCAATCGAGCAATGCCACCTTGCCATTCCGTTGCAAAACGTCATCCAAAACAAATGGCCATTGATCATTACCGGCCCACTGCAGTGTTTCGCGAGTATCCGGCTTAAGTTCTTGCGAGAAAGTAACTTGCCACCCTGCTGGTACTATCTGGCGTAAAGCCTGGCGAAGCGTCTGGGATTTGCCTGCACCCGCCAGTGCTGGCGTCCCAACACGCTCCCCGAGATAACGAATAGCATGCAATGTGGGAAAAGCCTGACCCGCCAGTGCAGGTGTCTCCGTTGCATGTCTTGCCAGCAGGGCTTTTGATGAAGCAGGTAAAGGTAATGGCGTGCCCGGTGAGAGATGTACACGGCTGGCTTTAGCGAGTTCTGCCTGTGCCTGTTGGATTAGGGGGATCTGTTCTTGGATTAGCGTAGTGACAAACTGCTGTGCCGGTACTGTCGGCGGTGTGTGGGTATTAAGGGCACACCCAGTCAACACCACCGGAGCGAGAGCGACGGGGAGGAATGATTTCATAGGCGATTTTTCCTCGGGCGGGGGCGTCGACCTCGCTTTGGTTCATTGGCTCTATCAAGAACTCGCTGCGCCAGGGCGTTATTATCCAGCGTTGAAGTCAGGTCCAAAATGGCCTCAAGCACATCACGACAAGCCACTGGACGACTGAGGATCCCCGTCAAATTTACAGCTTGCTCATTAAGCATTTGATTATGTTTGGCATTCAATGAGTAGTTTTTTCGTTGTGTCATATGTTTATCACCTCGGTTACGTCGAAACGTAAGCACGTAATCAATGAAAAAAAGACCGCCCGGGGAACCGGGCAGCCAAAGGGGTGTTAATCAAATAAAGCGAAGGGAGCGGTTACCGCAGGGCTTCTATGAAGGCAAAGAATAGGGCGCTGCGGGTGTCGCCATCATTTGTATCAACCAACGCCTGAATTTGTTGGCGCTGTTGCTGATTGAGAGGTGTTGCCCCTTTATCCCAACGCCGTTTGCCTGGGTTCTTACGGGAAAAGGCTTGCACACAAACAGGTAGTTGCATTACGTCATCAACAACAGCATCCCGAATTGGGGTGATTTCGCCGGCAAAACGGACAAGGTGACTTACCCCAGGGCAGAGTTCGATTTTTGATGAATGATGGATTTCGGTATCAAAGAATACAAAGAAATAGCCAGGAAACATTTGTTCGATCACTGGACGGAACTGGCCTGGTCGATCGGAACGGGGACGGTAAGTACGCATAACTGGGCTGAATGCCATGATATTCATGCGTTCTAACGTCATTTGGGCTTTAAAGACATTGTCTTTACCCGCTTTATGGCAGGCGAGATACCAGCGTTCCATGACATTCCCCGTTGATGAGCGGTAGAAAAATGATAAGGCGCAGTGTGTCAGGCAGGCTCCGCCAAAACCGTCCCCATACTGGGGGATTGGCAATTGCTGCTGTAAGAGGAAGCGGACATCGCGGTTTCTCCCGACTGCGCTTTAGCCTGGACTGCACCCGACACCTGAGGCAGGGAGGTGCCCGATTAGGTGTAATCAGGCGCAGTCCAGGCTAAAGCTTGATGGCAAGGTTCAATGAGTTACTAGTTGGCGGACTGGCGATCCAGTGAAACCTGTGCTTAAGTATGCCGCGAAGTGTATTTGCAAAGTTAAATTGTGTAAACTGTTTTTTTGACGATCTGAAATGCTGTGAAATGCACTATAAACAGAGCTAAAATCCTGTATAACTCAATTTTTTGAATCAATGATCTAGAAAAGATCCTTTTTTCAGATCATTAGATCGACATAACTATCAAAACAGAATAATTAACTATATTAATCAATTGTCCGCTTGCTTGCTTTTTGAACGATTTTCCGTAAAAAAGTAATTTCCATATGATTATTTAGGTGGATTCTTATTGAATTGAGATTGTTAGATAGGTGGTGGCTCTATTGTGGTATGAAAATCACACAGGCCACCTTTCGATTAGGGAGGTTCTTGCGCGAATACCTGGCTAGTTGTGCCGGTCAATCATCAGAAATGTAGGTGAACTGCACAAAAAAAGATCGCCAGAGATCCTTTTGTTGCAAGGAAGCGAAAATCGGGTAGTATTTGCAGTGATTTATGCTGTTCTTTTAAGGTGTTGAGTACCTGAGCAGTCGACGTAATTCGAACAGTGTGTAACGAAAATTACAGACTGTGGTGGATAGGGCATATCCTAAATGTCTAAGGAACAAGGCTTGGAATGTACTGGCCTTGAATGCAAAAACCCCCCGAAATCTGTCATCAACTTGGCGGAAGAGTCAGATATCAGGGGGTCAAAAGCAGGCGCTGGCCTGCAGAGATTATAACGCATGCTATTTAGAAAACAATACCTGTCCGCCATTAGATCAGGACAGGGTGACTGAGCAAGCAATCAACTATCAGGTTCGCCCTGAACCTGTCTATTGTCCAACCCGTCGCGGTGAATCAAACCGTTTACGGAAAGGACTACCAAAAATCCACTGCCGCCATGAAGCGGTGTTCTCCGGTACCGTACCACGTGGTGCAGCTGCTAAAGTCGTTGCTCGTATTCGTCAGCATGACTGGAACCGGAATTCTGCGTTGGTTGCTTTGCGTCAACGTGGATATATCCCTTATCGACGTCGAAACGATCCAAGTTATACCCCGAAACCTATGCGAGTGAGCACACGTGAAGAAAGCCGGCGTGCATTGACCGCACTTTCCTTAGCATTAGCAGCCAACTGTGACTATAACCCGGATGCTGATTACCCGTTTGAGATTATTGCTCCGTTCGAGGAAATCGCTCGCGCCATCGGCGTGCTGCATATTTATGAGAGTGGCCGTAAATCTTGTGATGTGGCTACCCATGCTAGGGATGTGATGGAGGAGTTGGATTACCTCGTTGTGCATCGGGCTTGGGATGCTGATGCTGGCCAATATAAAGCGATGCGTATTTTTTTGACGGAACGCTTTTTTACTAGCCGCGGGATATCTGTTGAGGAAATTCGCTTATGGCTTCACGGGTATCGCCAGTGGGCGATAGTCAATGGCCTCACTGAATCACTGCGTAAGAAGCACGAACGTCATCAACTACGCATGGCCCGCCTTGGTATTGATATTGATTCACACCATTCGCTAAAAAACCGCCTGCGTCAGATTAAGAGGTGGGTCGTAAGTCCCGATCTGCTGCAAGAGAAGAAGGCGATTGTTGAAGATCTAGGGAAAGAGCTAGATGTACTGGCGTCTAAAATGCGAACGCGCAATGGAAATGGAAAAATAGTGAACAGGTATCAAATGACCTGGGTTCGTTGGTCTACTAGTGCTGAGGCTCACCCAATAAAGATTATGCAGTTCAAGCGTGTTCTAACTGATGAACACCCGTCTTTAGAGCGGGATGATCCTGAACAGTATTACCGGCTGTTGCTGGAACGCGCCGGCGTACTCCACTAAGCATTATTTTCACCGTTCAATACAATGACTCGTGCCCTTGCGCGGGTTTTGTGCTGCGTGTAAGAGCTAAAAACCCTCTTGTATATGTCTAAGGTTCCATTCGAAAGTTCCTCCTTGAACGAGAAATTAGTCGTAGTTCATGGTCTCCGACCGTCAACTCGAACAGTTGATGAAATATCATTCAGTTAACTTCGAACGATCTCACCAAAAAATAGTTAATTTCGAAGATTATTTCTGAACAAAACAAGCCCCAAAAAAGGGGAGTATATTTCGTGCCGGCTAAAGCCAGGCTCTCGAAAATAGCTCCCTCCGCTTTGCTACGGGCAACAACACTGCATCACATAGAGCACAAGACCTCGATAACCAGAAAAATCCTAGTTCAATCACTTCTTCAAGTTACAATGTTCACCCACGAAAGTCGGCTTCGCCTCCAAAGTAGCTCACCAACTGCAGAGTACAGCTTCGCAACGGCACGTTGCGATCTACACTGCAGTGAATTTTTTAACCACCGAAAAAAACCAGCTTAGCAGCTACCGTGTTCTGTCAAGATAAAGTGGCTTCTAATTTAGACATACAGCCCCCTAAGCGCTGTCAGCAAGCTGCCAGCACTAAGTCCCCGATACATCGCGGCTATGCCGCGCTAACGGGGTTAAAAGGACTTAAATCAGCATTTTCATCGCTGTTAGTCTGCATGGCTCTTCAGGGCGGGAGGGGTATAAGGATCTTTAATGATCCTCCACCGGCTTACGCCGGGCTTCGGCGGTTTGACTACAGAGTCATATAAAACAACATCATGCCGCCTTACATGCGCTACGCGCATCTAAAGACAGGTATTCTGCATCGAACGGCTTCTGTGTTTTCAAGACGCCATAGCACCAGTGAACAAGCTTGCGCATTAGTGCGCGAATGGAACACATTTTGGCCTTGCCACGCTGGCATAAACGTTTATACATCGCCTTCACCACCGGGTTAAATCTCAGACCGCACAACGATGCCAGATACAGTTTTGCCCTGATTTCCGGTGGCCCAATTTTTGACAATCGACTCCGCCCTCTAACCGACGTACCGGAAGTTTTTTCAACCGGAACAACCCCCAGAAAGGCGGCTGCCTGCTCTGCAGTTTCGAAACGATGACTCCGCAGGATAACCAGCATATTCAGACCTAACTGAACTCCCACAGATTTTATCGATGTCAGAAGATCATAATCCTTTTTTAATTCAGGATGCTGGTCGAGGTGAGTCAGGATCAGAGCTTCCAGATGTTCAAGCTCAGCACTCAGGTTACGAAGCACATTTTCGATGGATTCAGCAACAACCGGAGGCACGTCCGTTGCCCGGCATTTTTCCAGCCTGTTTTTTTCGCGGCTGCTGTCCGTGACAAGCGCATCACGGCGACGCAAAAGGGCGCTGAGATAACGAACGCTCTCAGGCGGAGGGATCCATGGTTCATGGTTAGGAAATTCAATCGCATTTTTTGAGCGCACCTGATAGCGGATTGTCGTCAATGCTATCGTGCGGTGACGCGGCTTTGTGCTGATTTATGTGTGTAAATCGATGTTTCGCCGCATTTTTAATCTAAAACCAAGATTTCAGGCACTCTGACCCAATGCCGGTGCCCGAAGCCATCGTTTTTGCTCCATTTTATTCAACCTCTCCGACAGTAATTCTGTTGCGCGGAACCCCGCCTGCGCCCCTGCAAAACGCAGTCTGTCGCCGCACAGGATACATTTGTACGGATCCGTTCCCACGAAGCCTTTCATCAGCGCCGCAAATCCCGGCTTCTCCGGTTTTTTACGCGCCGCCATCTTCAGGGCCTCATACACCTTTGGCAGCAACGCACCCCGTTTACGGTTAGATAAAAATCCGTAGTAACGGGGTTCTACGCCGGAACCCTCGAAAATTCTGTAACGTTTGTCACTTTTAAATTATGAACCGGTTACTGGATTATCCCCTTAATCATCAGGATCATGCCGTAACATCCAGGTGCTTCCACCGAAAAGTGTGCTCCCCACAACCTGTTCCCAGCTCTCCATTTCTGCCAGTTTCGCTTTTACTGACAAAAAATCGGCATGACTCAGAATGACTTCACTCTCATCACCCAGTGATTCCAGCATATAGCCGTCGGCTAGCACTGATTTTACCTCGCGGGGGCTCCGCGCCGATCGCCGGTAAAAACTTTTAATACACCCACCGTTTCGGGGTTGTAAGCGGGAACCCGCCAAAATTTTGTACCGTCTGTACTTATTACTTTTTTTGGACTGGATAACGAAAAGGGAGATAATTGCTCAAGGAAGCAATTTGATTTTTAACTAAATAGCAAATGTAAAATTTCATCACTCTATAGCCATGGATATTTAGGGCTATCAGCATAATTAATTAGGCTTTTTTGAGTAACCCCGCTCTAGATTCTAATCATCAGCTTTGGCTAAATATGTAAACCATGTTTATGAATTGTTGTTGCAATGATGCAAAAATACACTATAAATGTAAATTGTCTATGCTATGCCGTTTGTACGATTACTAACGCATAGGCGTGATGGATCAGCAAAGAGCTCACTTTTAATAGATGAAATACCCGTAGTTCTGAGAAGTTAGATGTGGGCCAACAATCTCATTAACTCAATAGAAAATAAGGATATATTCATGGAAAAAGTTAACATCAAAATGCACCCACGCTTACAGGCTGCAGCACCGATTAATCTTGCCAAGGTCATTGGCGAATTTGACTCGACTAAGTCACTACACCCGCGCTTGCAAGCGGCCGCTCCCATGAACCTGGCTAAAGTGATTGGTGGTTTTGATTCTACCAAGGCGTTGCATCCGCGTTTACAGGCCGCTGCGCCAATGAATCTGGCCAAGGTCATCGGAGGGTTTGATTCCACCAAAGCCTTGCACCCGCGTTTGCAGGCGGCTGCCCCTATGAACCTGGCTAAGGTTATCGGTGGCTTCTAGTTAAATATTCCATGCCTCAATCCCGTATTGAGGCATTTTTAAAAGGATTTTTAATGAGCACAATCTCTGTCATCGGCAGTGGCATGCTGGGTGTCAATCAGATTACCACAGAAGGTTTCTCCGTCATTCAGAGTGTAAATCGGGTTTTCTGGATCGGAGACATTGCTGGTCTGAACGAATATCTTTCCCATCATGAAATACTCCATGAGAACCTCTCGCATTTGTATGAAGATGGCGGTGTTGATGTTGATAATTACACCAGAATTATCCAGTACATCTCAAATGTGCTTACTGAGTGTGAACATGTAGGCCTTATCGTTCCTGGTCACCCGAGAGTCGGCGTGACCATCGTTCAATTACTACAGAAATTATCTCAGGATGGGATTTTTACTTTTCATTGTTATCCTGGAATTTCAAGTTTCGACGCGATGATCAATGATATTGGTATTGACCCACTGGAAGAAGGTGTCAGTATACTTGATGTGAATCGGTTGATTATCTATGATTATGCAATGGATCCCTGTGTCAATTATTTTATTTATCATGTCTGCTCTATTGGTAATGCTAATACGGATTACTCATCACCGCAGACTTCAAATAAAGTCATATATTTGAAGTCGAAGCTATTAAAGCATTACCCAGCCAATACTCCGATTTTCTTGTTGAGTGCCTCAACCAAAAAAGGACAATGTGCGGATAAGTTACAAGGTGAGCTTTCTGATATCGAGACATTACTTTCAAAAGTTACTTATCGCCATACGCTTTATATCCCAGGCTCTTTACCCAGCAAGGAGAGGGTAAACTTCGAATTTTTGAAAGAAATTAATATTATTTAGCAGGAGGGTGAAATGTCAATACTTTCCTATAACGGAAACGATATGCTGAATGATTACTACTCATGCTGCGAGGAATCGGCCCTTCACAGAGATATCAGCGAAAAGTGGCCCCCTATTTGCGCACTAGTTCGCGATCACGCCATGCACGATAGATGTTTTTTTACATTACCTCGAAAACACGTCTCAAAGATTGACATAGGAAACTGGTCATTTAACTGGACAAATGCTGAGGCAGGAGAGGCAATGGCATTGCTGATGGGGATTTCTGATGTCGGCAGCATTCCAGTATGTGATAATCGATTAGCATTCCTCAATGACGGCGTGAAAAGGTTTTCTTCGTTATATGAGAGTGAAATGGCATTCATCGCTGATTTTATCTCAACATTGGTATGGTTGGTTCCTAAAAATGCAAACGCCAATAATGGGAGCGCATCATTTTACGAACTCCCACATGTTACCTTTATTTCCGATGCCACACTCTTCTTTGTTCCACCGTTCCATAAGCTTCCAAGAGAATTCGGGTTTCTTGGGTTCGTCGAAAATCTTTATCACGAAGCACTCCATCATCAAGTACACACGTTCAACGCATTTCATGGTAATCAATACTGTCAGGGAACTCTGGGGGAGTCGCTGATCGATTTCCCTCAACGGCAAGATCGAACTTTCAGTTATACCCAGGCTTTCAATGCTTGTTACGTTTACGGGGAAATTGTTAGATATCGTCGTAAAGTAGCGCAATACCTTTCAGAGGAATATCGGGCTGAAGAATTAACATGGATAAATGAGGCATTGGACTCTGCAATAATGATGCGATTTAATCTGGCCGCACGTTTATATCACGTCAGGGACGCCTTTTTACCTCCCTGGAAATCACTCATCGAAGAATGGAAGTTGGAAAATGAGACAGAGAAATATTTCAACTCGGAGAAACCATTATGAGTAATATAGTCGAAGGGGAAGGCTATCTGATTTTTGACGAATTTTTGAGTAGCGATGAGCTCTTCGCCCTTCAGTTATATATGCAATTTGAGAATTACTATCTCGTCCATTCTCAAGGGTGGTCAAAATCATGGAGGATGACCGACGGCGAGCCTTTGGTGAGTGTCAGTTATTTTTACTCATTGCTGACAGAAAAAACCACCCTGGATGATAATGTCATTACTGCTGGTATTAATATTTTAAGTAAAAAGATCAGCATAATAACATCACATCTGCGTAATTTTCTGGGGGAAGACTGGAATGCATTTTCACTCACAACGTTCCTGTATCCAGCAGGTAGCGGGCTGGGCTGGCATGAAGACGATGCCCAATATAAAGGGGCATACATATTTTATGCGCATCCCGAATGGAAACCCAATTGGGGTGGGGAGCTTTGTGTCACCAACACACCTGTTAATTCCAGTGCGGGACTGTCCGAACAAACCTACAATGCTTCTGAAGAGGTTTTACGCATGTCAGGGATAACCGGGGGGGCAGTCGGACCGGAGTTTGGATGGACCATCCGTGAACGCAGTATCAATGATTCTGGGGTCGGGACATTTATTTACCCAAAACCCAATCGACTTGTGATCATAAAACCAAATTATTCACACTGCATCAAGAAGGTTGATGTCAGTGCCGGGGACAATATGCGTTGTTCCGTTGCCGGTTTTTTTCATAAAAGCTGAAGCTACGGCCGGTAATCAATACCGGCCGTTTTAATGTCATTAAGATTGACGTTTTACATGCAAAATCAGTAGAGAAGATAGCAACAACCCTGTCATAGAACAAATGACAAGTGCCAGCGGACTGCCTACTCTGTCAGCCAGTATGCCCGCCGAAATACTGATCACTGCACCGATAATAATTTGTTTTCTATAGCTGCTGGCAGAGGCTGCTGCTACCTGATCGTTGTCAAAGTTCGTCAGCAAACTGTACCAGCCAAGGCTATAGATGATATTGGAAAATACATGGGCAGAAAAAACCAGTAGTAATGAAACACTCAGGAACGGTGTCAGCGGAACGAACAAATAGCACACAATAAATGCCGTCATGCACGCAATAATAAACAGTGATGACTGATTCTTGTAACGCTCTTCCTTGACCAAAAATGGCCCAAGAAGTTGTCCCAGACTGCGGGCGAACAATAAAAACAGCAGTGTTTCTTTTTGGTCATTATTGCTGTGGACCAATGTAGGCAGGAGCGACATGGCCGGTGCTCCAGTCATCGCCAGTGCCGGCAATAAATAGAGGCTAGCACGTTGTTTTGATGACAACCTTTTAGGCAACCCTTGTGCGTAAACATTCTGTTCTGCATAATTCGCCAGCTTTGGCAGTGAAAATATAAATGTAATGGCTATGATGTAGCTGAGCAGATTTGCCAACAAATAGGTATTGCTCTGAACGGTACCATAAAGGAATACGCCAACACCGATGCCAAATAAAACCTGGCAAGCAAACACCAGCGTGTCGATAACCGCACCGGCACCAATATCTTCTGGAGCAAGTTTAGCTTTGGTATAATGATTAATGGCAGGAATGGTGATCCCCGCAGATACCGACGAGGCAACGCCAGCAAGCTGCAGGATGGTCACGGAACCATGAACCAATCCGTACCAGGGAATAATCAAACCCAGTGCGCCAATGCATTCAGCGATCATGAAGCAATATTTTGCTTCAATACGTGCAAGCAGATATTTTCCTGCAATACTCCCCAAAAACCCCGGTGATGTTGACAAAATAAACGCCAAGGCAAAGGAAGACGGCGCCGCGTTCAATCTGGCCAGCTCACCAAAAACCATGATGAACGTCAATCCAGAACCTACGGAACTGCAAATTAGCGCCAACACGAGTATTCTTAACCAAAGATACTTACGCATTGAGCGTAACAATATCAAAAACATAGTCACCTCAAGACCATTAAACGATTAATTGAATTGATTCCCCTCCATGTGATGTCAATTACATCGTCTCGTTCCTTATCTGGATCTGGTTGTTGAGATGGTTATACTCCACCGAGTATAGATAATCTTTTCCTATTTTCCAGTTTGGGATTCCATGTTTGAATCTCCGAACATTTTGACTTTACAGATGAATGAATGCCATTAGCTTTCCTTACTGCGGGCCAGTGTTCGGTAAACTGTCGGTCGTGACACCGAAAATAATTCAGCCAGGTCGCTGATTGAGTACTGCCCGGTTTCATGCATCCGGCACAGCTCTTTTTGTTGTTTATCAGACAGCTTGGGTTGTTTTCCCCGCAGTTTTCCTTTCGCCCGGGCAATGGCCATCCCTTCCCGGGTGCGCAGACGAATCAGGTCTCCTTCAAACTCGGCAAAGGTAGCCAGCACGTTGAAGAACATTTTCCCCATAGGGTCTGCCGGATCATAGAGGCTGGTTCCCAGCGCCAGCTTCACCCCTCTGGCCAGCAGGGCATCGGCGATCTGACGCGCATCAGGGACCGAACGGGCCAGCCGATCAAGTTTCGGTACCACCAAGGTATCTCCGTTGCGAACGGCAGCCAGCGCCTGATCCAGTCCGGGCCTCTGCCGGTTTGAACCGGTCAGCCCTTTATCGATGTAAATTCGGTCCGGGGAGACACCGAGTTTGACCAGCGCCTCCTGCTGGGCGCTTAAATCCTGCTTATCAGTAGAGCAACGGGCATAGCCAATGCGTATTTCAGTCATAAAGTGTACGTTTAAGGGGCCGTGAAAGAGATTGATACCGTACCAGTTATATGAGACAACGTCAGCAGTGATTTTCTCTGGAGTATAAGCATTCCTTTTGACTGTCCGTTGAACGATCCTCTTACGGACATTATTCGTACGGAGTCAGGATGGCAACTCATCATATAGCTCAGCCTGCGGGTAAAAGTAAAAGACTCTCCGTCTTAACAGATGCGGAACAGTTCGCACTGTATGCGCTTCCTGATTTTGATGAAGCCCAGCAATTGGAGTTTTTGTCGATGTCAGCCAGCGAGTTGGAGCTGGCTACAAACCGACCGGGCTTGCAGGCGCAAGTTTGCTGTGCCCTGCAGATCGGCTATTTCAAAGCAAAACGCGCTTTCTTTCGCTTCACACTGTCTGATGTGGAAAGCGATTGCGCATTTGTGATTAGCCGCTATTTCCGTCATGCCTCCCCGACCCTTGTTACCAACCATGAGTATTACACGCAACGTAAACTCATCGCGGAATTGTTTGGATATTCCCTGTGGTCCGGGAAATTCAGACAACACCTTGAACAGCAGGCCGCGCAAATCGTCCGGCGTGATGCCACACCCGGTTTCGTCGCCACCGAACTGATCCTCTGGCTTAACGAACACCGGATCATTCGGCCGCGGCATACTACCCTGCAGGAGTTGGTTAGCGAAGCGTTGTCCGCCGAACGTCAGCGTCTTGGAGCAATGCTGGCAGAAGCCCTGGACGAACCCGTTTGTGCGGCACTTTCCCTGCTTTTGAAACGCGATGAGACTCTGTCTCAATTGGCGGCGCTTAAGCAGGATGCAAAGGATTTCGGCTGGCGTCAGATGGTGCGCGAACGCGAGAAACGCGCGACCCTGGAGCCCATTTACCAGGTCGCCAAAACACTGTTACCAAAACTCGACGTCTCTCAGCAAAACCTGCTTCATTATGCGAGCCTGGCTAACTTTTACACCGTCCACGACCTGCGTGATCTGAAGGCAGATCAAGCCCGGCTTTATCTACTGTGCTATGCCTGGGGACGTTACCGGCAGCTCACCGACAATCTGGTCGATGCAATGGCCTTCCACATGAAGCAACTGGAAGATGAATGTAGCACTGAAGTACAGCAGTCCTTACTTGGCGAACAGGTACGCCATAACAAGGAGTCACGACAAGTGGGCCGTCTGCTGTTTCTTTACGTGGACGACAATGTTGCCGACCAGACCCCTTTTGGAGAAGTGCGTAAACGCGCCTGGAAAATAATGACAAAGGACGTGCTGCAAAATACCGCACAGCGCATGAGCGTCAAGCCCGTGAGCAAGCTGGCCCGGTATTGGCTGGCGGTTGACGGACTGGCAGAACGCATCCGCCGCAATCTGCGTCCCTTGTACATTACGCTCGACTTTGCCAGCATTGACCTAGACAGTCCATGGCTTACTGCGCTCACCAGGGCAAAAAAACGGTTTGCCAGTCAGCCGCGTCTTTCGCAATGGTCACTTGATGATTGTCCGGATGCCACGCTGCCAAAACGATTGCGCCCCTACCTGCTGATTTTTGACGAAAAGGGTGAACCAACGGGAATACATGCCGAACGTTTCGAATTCTGGCTATATCGTCAGATAAGAAAACGTTTCGAGTCGGGTGAGCTGTACCTCGACGACAGCCTGCAACATCGCCATTTCTCCGACGAACTGGTTTCCCGGGAAAAAGTCGCGTCGGTAGCCGTACAAATGGATATTCCTTTCCTGCAACAACCTGTTGATGCCCAACTGGATACTCTGACGGCTGAACTTAATATGCAGTGGCGGGCATTCAATCGTGAGCTGAAACAGGGCAAACTCACGCATCTGGAATATGACAAGGATCGTCAGACGTTGAGCTGGCGTAAATCAAAGGTCGATAATCTGAAAGCGCGTGAACAGGCGTTTTATGAACAATTACCGTTTTGTGATGTTGCTGACGTTCTCCGGTTTGTTAACAGCAAGTGCTTGTTCCTTTCCGCGTTGTCCCCTCTGCAACCGCGCTATGCAAAAAAGGAGGCGGATGTCGACAGTCTGATGGCTGTCATCATCGCGCAGGCGATGAACCATGGCAATCCGGTGATGGCGCGTACCAGCGATATTCCCTACCATGTGCTGGAAAATACCTACCAGCAATATTTGCGACTGGCATCGTTGCAGGACGCCAATGATTGCATCAGCAACGCCATCGCCGCGTTGCCGATTTTCCCCTGTTATTCCTTTGCCCCCAAAACCCTGTATGGTGCAGTTGATGGTCAGAAATTTGGTGTTGAGCGCCCGACGGTAAAAGCGCGTTACTCGCGAAAATATTTCGGTCGCGGCAAAGGGGTCGTCGCCTACACACTGTTGTGCAACCATGTGCCGCTCAATGGTTACCTGATTGGTGCACACGAGTATGAGGCGCATCATGTGTTCGACATCTGGTATCGCAACACCTCGGACATCGTGCCTACAGCGATCACTGGCGATATGCACAGCGTCAACAAGGCCAACTTCGTCATTTTGCACTGGTTTGGCCGGAGCTTTGAACCCCGCTTTACAGACGTGAATAAACAGTTACAGGCGGTATATTGCGCGGACTCTCCGGTGTTGTACGAAAAATGTCTTATTCAGCCATTTGGCCAGATTGACCGGCAACTCATTGCCAGAGAAGAGGCCAATATGGCGCAAATTGCCGCCACACTGGCCCTGAAAGAGATGACACAAGGCACGTTGGTCCGTAAGCTGTGTACCTACACGGTGCAAAACCCCACCCGCCGGGCTGTGTTTGAATTCAATCGCCTCATCCACAGCATCTATACACTACATTATTTGCGCGATCCTCAAAGGGAACGTAATGCTCATCGTTCCCAAAACCGTATTGAATCTTATCACCAGCTACGCGCGGCCATCGCCCGGGTGGGCGGCAGGAAGGAACTCACGGGGCGTACAGATATTGAGGTCGAGATCAGTAACCAGTGTGGGAGACTGATTGCCAATGCCATCATTTATTACAATTCGGCTATCCTGTCGCGCCTGTTGATGAAGTACGAAACAACAGGCGATATAAGGGTACTGGAGTTGATCACCCGGATCTCCCCGGTCGCCTGGCAGCATATTTTACTGAACGGACATTACCGGTTTCAGAACGAAGGGAAGACCATCGATCTCGACATGCTGATCGCCGGGCTTGAACTGTGATGAAATGAATATGAATATGAATATGTCTGAATTATTGCGCGGGCGATAATGTCAATGAAATTTAATATACACAGGAGAATAAACATGGACATTAGATTACCCACAAGAAAACGTGTTGACTCATATATCAACAAGGCTTCCAATGATATCATTCAGAGTGAACTCCATGAGGCTCAGGAAATAATGTATGATGCATGGGAGTGTGATAATTCTTTTTCTATTATTCAGAAAATAAAAAAGGCATTAAGGAAATCACCGCTCTGTGCCGATGCCTATACTTATTACAGTGAGCTTACTGTCGATGGCATAGCGAAGAGACAAAGTTATCTGGAGACTGCGGTTTATGCAGCAGAAAAGGCTCTTGATGCGCCGATTGATGAGTTTAAGGGGAGTTGCTGGGGGTTAATAGAAACAAGACCTTACATGCGCGCAAGGGCCGGACTGGCATCATGCCTGTGGGAGCTAGGGCGCTATGATGAGTCTCTGTCCCATTACCAGCAACTGCTGGAGCTTAACCCCAATGATAATCAGGGTCTGCGATACCTTTTATCCACACATTACCTTGAGTTAGAAAAAGTGAGTGAGCTTGAAGAATTACTTTCTCAGTATCCTGACGAATACAGTACTTTTTTCTCTTACACAACGGCACTTATTGCTTACAGGAAATCACTATCGTCTGCAGACGAAAAAGGCAATGAAGCAATATCATGCAATCGCTATGTTCCTGGTTATTTGAGTGAAAAGATAAAACAGCCTGAAAACAGCAATGGATACATAACAGTGGGAGCCCCGGATGAGGCTATAGAATATGTTAACAGCAATCTCCTTGCCTGGATGAGAACGCCGGGTGCCATCGACTGGATGGCTACTCTTAAAAAGAAGTCCGAGATTTAACGGAAAACACCTTAACAAAGCAGAGCGTCAAAAAAGTGACATATGTGACAAAATTTTCGGGGGTTCCGGCGTAGAACCCCAGATTTCCTCGACCTGCTGTTTTTTGAAGAACAGGTCGCGCCAGACGCCGTGTTTGACATCGCGGCCACCGCGGGTGATGGAGACGTGGATGTGCGGATGCTGATTGAGCTGCCTGCCGTAGGTGTGGAGCGCGCAGAAGATGCCGACTTCGATGCCCAATTTACGTGCATACCTGAGCATGGCGCGGGTGGCACAGCGAAACAGGTCATTGAGCAGGGGCCAGTTGTTGTTGAAGAACGGCCACAGCAGGTGGGGCATGGTGAAAGTAATGTGCTGCCAGTCGCAGTCGGGCAGGATGTGCTGCTGTTCGGCGATCCATTGCTCGGTGCCCTTGAGGCCGCAACTACTGCAGGCTTTGGATTTGCAGGTCTGGCAGAGAAAGCGTGAGTGAGGACAGTCAGGCGAACTGCAGCAATAGCGGCGAACGCCCATGGCGCAGGTCCCGCAGGCAAGCATGCGCTCGACAGAGAGTTTGGTCCAGTCGCTGAGCAGATGGCCATTCTTCTCTAGGAAGCGTTCCCAGCCCTCGTCGTGTTGGAACAGAAGCTTTGCAGGTCGCGGTATGTACATGATGCACATCATAAAATGCGTCGAGGAAGGTGGAAAGGACTTCGGCTGCGTAGCAGACGAGCTCACGCCGCAGGCGTGCTAACGTTCACGCAGGCAATCAGGATATCCTGAAGCCCCCGGTTTTTAAGCTCTGTCAGTACACTGAGCCAGAACTTCGCCCCTTCGTTTTCTGCCAGCCACATGCCCAACAACTCTTTCGTAAGCGTCGTTAAATCCCCACAGTGATCGGCTGCGGGGTATTAAGGTAGGGTGA
>RCUM01000106.1_pt1 | contig 73565 bp, 81 predicted proteins | sample 2166141 | NCBI WGS metagenome assembly RCUM01 (sample SAMN09932756, study PRJNA488358) | compost metagenome | isolation source: compost soil in crotonic acid-enriched | place: Germany: Experimental Botanical Garden | reverse complement strand
AATGCCTTTGATTACTTTGGGCTTATCCAAAGTAATAGATGAGCTCCAAGTATTTGATTTAAAAATATAAGACTCCGTTGTGAAGAATTAAAAAGTTAAGGAGTAGTCTATTACCAAACTCCTTAACTGATCAGTATTACTCCGAAGAATCCTTTTTAATACTTAGAACAGATCAGCTCATTATTTAAAGAAATAGCCTGTTTCTGGCGAGCTTGCATTGGCCATACGTTTACGCGGCATACGACCTGCGAGGAACGCCTCACGACCTGCTTCAACTGCTTTTTTCATTGCAGATGCCATTAAAATCGGATTTTGCGCAGCGGCAATAGCAGTGTTCATCAGTACGCCGTCACAACCCAGTTCCATCGCAATCGCAGCATCGCTGGCTGTACCTACGCCTGCATCAACCAAGACAGGGACTTTAGCATTTTCTTTAATAATTGAAATAGTGTGTGGATTTAAAATGCCTAACCCAGAACCAATCAAACTACCTAAAGGCATAATGGCTACACAACCCATACTTTCAAGTTCTTGCGCCACAATTGGGTCATCTGAGGTATAGACCATAATCTCAAAACCATCATCAATCAGCGTACGTGCAGCTTTAAGTGTTTCGGTAATGTTTGGATACAGGGTTTTTTCATCGCCCAGCACTTCAAGTTTAACTAGATTGTGACCATCTAGAAGTTCACGTGCAAGCATACAGGTACGCACGGCACTATTGGCATCAAAACAACCTGCTGTGTTTGGCAGAATGGTATATTTCTCAGGAGGTACAACGGAAAGTAAATTCGGTTGATCAGGATGCTGTCCAATGTTCACTCGGCGAATCGCAACAGTGACAATCTCTGCGCCACTGGCTTGAATCGCTAGATCAGTTTCAGTTAAATCTTTGTATTTACCTGTACCAACCAATAAGCGCGAATTAAATGTACGCGAACCAATTATAAGTGGGGTATCTTCCATGGGAGCTCCGAATTAGCCGCCACCGACGGCATGAATAATTTCGATATGATCTTCAGCACAAATAAGCGTTTGTGCCAATTTACTTTTGGAGATGATCATTTCATTCTGTTCTACAGCAAAGCGTTTGCCTTCAAGTGCTAACTCTTGAACCAATTCTAATAAATTGGCACATGACGTATTTTTTGATTCGCCATTTAAGTAAATATGCATACTGATTTCCCTATTTTTTACTCTATTTCGCGTATTTAAATGCATTCCAAGCAAGGAGCAGCCAACCTGCAATCATGAGTGCACCACCAATGGGTGTAATTGCACCTAAAATACGTGGTAAGCCTAATGCCATGACATATAAAGAGCCACAGAAAAATACAATGCCGATTTGAATGAGTAAAAAACTGGCTTTAATTGGAAGCTGAGGAATAACTCTGGTTAAAATGGCAAGTGCCAAAAGTCCAAGCGCATGATAGAAAAAATAATCGGTCGCTGTTTGCCACCATGCCAGTTGAGCTTCGGTCGCGTGTGATTTTAAGCCATGTGCACCAAATGCGCCAAGCATGACGGCAAGTGCTAAGTTAAGGGCTGAAATTGCAATCCACATAAGCAATTGTCATATGAGTAAATTTGCGCCTAACCTTAACATATTTTCGGCTTTACACGAAAGGCGAAAAGCAACAATAGCAATGCCTAAATACAAAGAAAGGGCACGCAGCCCTTTCTTTAATTATGCAATAAAATCAGTTCAATTGTTTAATTAGAAGACATTGCAACTTTAATTTTTTCCATTGCATTTTTTTCTAACTGACGAATACGTTCGGCAGAGACATTATATTCAGCAGCCAATTCATGTAGCGTCGATTTTTCATCGTCTAACCAACGGCGCTGTAAAATGTTGCGTGAACGATCATCGAGCTGATCCATTGCACTATGAAGGGCAGAGCTACTTTGTTCCTCGTAGTCTTCCTCTTCGGCAAGACGCGCTGGATCATAGCGGTTATCTTCTAAATACAATGCGGGTGCAACATGTGTTGAACCTTCATCGTCATCATCACCTTGTGCTTCAAAGGCAGCATCATAGGCAGTGAGTCGACCTTCCATTTCCAAGACTTGTTCTGGTGTTACATTTAAGTCATTGGCAATAGATTTTGCTTCATCGAGTGTGAGTTTTTTACTCGATTTTTTTAAGCTGCGTAAATTGAAAAAAAGTTTACGCTGAGCTTTGGTTGTTGCAATTTTAACAATGCGCCAGTTACGAATCACATATTCATGAATTTCAGCTTTAATCCAATGCACCGCAAAAGAGACTAAACGCACGCCCATATTGGGGTCAAAGCGCTTAACGGCTTTCATTAAACCTAAGTTGCCTTCTTGGATTAAGTCGCCCTGCGGCAAGCCATAGCCTGCATAACTACGGGCAATATGCACCACAAAACGCAAATGCGACATCACCAGCATTTTTGCTGCGTCTAAATCTTGCTCGTAATAATAGCGCTCGGCTAACTCTTTTTCTTGTTCAGCCGTTAAAATAGGAATCTGATTGACAGTACTGATATAAGCACCGAGATTTACCCCTGGCGCCGATAATGACAGGGGCATCAATTGATTGCTGCTGTCACTCATGTGTTCTCCTTTAAAATGGGATGACATAACCAACTTAAATTTTATCTTAATCTAATATTTTTGTGAATTAAGGAAAATTGGGTAGAGAAATGTAATTTTTTATGCAAATTTGAAAAGCTATAGTCTAATTGAAAATAATTAAGATTCAATTAAGTAGTGATATTCCGAATCGGAAATTGTTGTCATGCTGCATTTGAGTTGATGCATTTGGCAATAGCGCATGACATCTTGTTGACTATGTGGATCTGAAGATTTTAGCAAAAATAGATGATCTGATTTATTCTTGAGTGCTCGCTTAAGCATCAATAAGGGCATGGGGCAGGGTTTTCCCATTGCATCTATAATCATCGCTGTATTCGCTAGATCATTCATCTTATTTAATATCCAGTAAAACTTTCTGAAATGTTAGCAAATTTAGCGCCAAACAAAAATAAAATTATTGAATCACAACATAAAGATACTTTTATAAAAACAAGAAATAATCAGTAAAAAAATAGCTAAATTAATAACGCAGATTAATCAAAAAAACAGTATGAATTGTTAGAAACCCGTGTTAAGCTCTTTGCGTATTCAAAATAATGACAACATTTAAATTTGTCTTAAAATTGAATACAGTAATGGATGTAACCGGGATTTTGTTAATAGTAATACAGAATGATTACAAGCTTAGAAATAATAAATATTTTTAAACCTTGTTTACTCTGCTGTTTGCAACACCGGGTGGTCCTTCTATTAAATACAATGAGGATTAACTTATGACAGCTCGTGAACAAGGCGTAGTTAAATGGTTCAACGACACTAAAGGCTTCGGCTTTATTCAACGTAATGGCGGCGACGATGTATTCGTTCATTTCCGCGCTATCCAAGGTGACGGTCACCGTTCACTTCGTGACGGCCAACGCGTTGAATTCAGCGTAGTTAAAGGTCAAAAAGGCTTCCAAGCTGAAGAAGTACAACCTTTAGACTAATCGCCTGATTATTCATGAGAACGCCCCAATGTAATTTGGGGCGTTTTTGTTTATAATAGGCTACTATTTTTCCTGATTATTACGTTAGAGCACATTTTTATGTCATCTGGTTTTGAAACCTTAAATTTACATCCGAAACTTAAACAAGCTATTGATGCTTTAGGTTTTAAGGAAATGACGCCCATTCAGGAAAAGGTTTTAAAATTCACTTTGGCTGGACATGATGCGATTGGTCGTGCGCAGACGGGTACGGGTAAAACAGCTGCTTTTCTCGTTAGTGTAATTAATGATTTGCTCAATAATCCGATTAAAGAACAACGCTTTCGCGGTGAAGCACGTGCGCTGATTCTTGCACCAACGCGTGAGTTGGCTTTGCAAATTGAAAGTGATGCTAAAGATTTAACCAAATTTACAGATTTACATTTAGTCACTTTGTTGGGTGGTGTAGATTTTGATAAGCAAAAAGCACAACTTGATAAGCAATTTGTCGATATTATCGTGGCAACACCAGGTCGTTTAATTGATTTCGTTGAACAAAAAGAAGTTTGGTTAGACCAAATTGAATTTTTAGTCATTGATGAAGCAGACCGTTTATTGGATATGGGTTTTATCCCATCGGTCAAACGAATTGTGCGTTATTCGCCGCGTAAAGAGCAGCGTCAAACGCTGATGTTTTCGGCAACCTTTAGTTATGATGTTTTAAATTTGGCACAACAGTGGTTATTTGAACCAGTGACTGTGGAAATTGAACCAGAAAAGAAAACCAATGCAGATGTTGAACAGCGCGTTTATATGGTTGCAAAAACGGATAAGTATAAGTTATTGCAAGAAATTTTGCGCGATGAACCGATTGAGAAAGTTATGATTTTTGCCAATCGTCGTGATCAAGTGCGTAAACTTTATGATCATTTAAAAAGAGATGGTTATAAAGTGGTGATGTTGTCTGGTGAAATTGCACAAGACAAGCGTTTGAAAATGTTAGATCAATTTAAAAATGGTCAGCATAATATTATGATTGCAACCGATGTTGCAGGTCGAGGTATTCATGTGGATGGTGTTTCACATGTTGTGAACTTTACCTTGCCAGAACAGTCTGATGATTATGTACACCGTATAGGCCGTACAGGTCGTGCGGGTACAAGTGGCGTGAGTATTAGTTTCTTGTCTGAAGATGATGCGTTCTATCTTCCAGAAATTGAAAAAGCGATTGGTCAAAAACTACCTTTAACGCGTTTAGAGGGTTATTGTTAATTTCAAAACCCAATCACATAAAATGTAAAAAGCCGCTTATTTAAAGCGAATGCCAGTCAGTTAAGAAATTGACTGGTTTTTTTATTTTAAATTTATGGTGTTATTTTATACGTGGAAATGTCATCCGTATCTTGCGAACTCAAAATATATTTTGAGGCTTCTCATTTGGGGTTATTTAAAGTAACGAATTAAATTAAAATATTTGATTTAAAATTATAAATATCTGTCTTGAATAACTAAAAAGCTAAGGAGTTGATTGTAAACCCCTTAACTGATTAGCATTACTTAATTTAAAGCGGCTTTTTTGAAATGTTTTAAGCATTATTAATGCATGGCTGGGATTAAGTGATTGTGCAATGACTTAGTTTGCTCGACATTTAAAAGTGAGCGTAGTTTGATAATCTTCATCTCGAGCAAGGCTACCATTTTTTCCTGCTAAAGTGCCTATAACGCTTGCTGCCGCTTGAATCATTTGTCCAGTTTGTTCATCGACAACCCCTTTTAACGCACCGTTATATTCAGTTTTTTCATCAATAATGACAGCAGTGGCTTTTTTACCACAGGTCGTGTTTGCGGCAGCAATTGCATTGTTTTTAGCAATTAAATTACTTTTCCCTACACCAGTGACTTCATATTGATTATTTTCTTTTTGAATCGCTAAGGATGCAGTTGGGTTTGATGCGCAGGCAGTTAATACTAGCGTGGCGGCAACTGTAGAACATAGCGTGAAAAATTTATTCATTTCTTCCCCTTATTTATTTTCAAAACAATAAAGGCTATTTGAGCATAACTTTTTGGATGATTTTTGAAAGACTTGTATAAAATATGCAGTTTTATATGGCCGCTCTGTGACTGATTAATCTGTAAGATTGGAATTGAGTAGAGTACATTGGTTCATCGCTCTAGAGAATCTGAATAAGAGTATGCTAATCTTATTGAAATATTTTAGTACATAGATATAGAAACCAATGACGGATTCAGTGGTAGATACGGTTCATTATAATATTCATCAACGTCAGTCGATTGGTCATTTGGTCGAGCCTGCACCGAATGCAGAGCAGTTGGAAAAAGCCTTTCAAGCGGCACTCACTGCGCCAGATCATCATCGTTTAAAGCCGACTCGTTTCATTGTTATTCCTAGTGATCAGCGAGGCGCTTTTGGTGAGTTGTTATCTAAAGCTTTGGCCGATTTGGGTGAGACTGATCAGACGCAGTTGGAGCGGGTTAAACATCATCCATTTCGTGCACCACTTTTGGTTGTGGCATTGACCCGGTTTCAGCCGCATCCGAAAGTTCCTAATTTTGAGCAAACCTTAAGTACGGGTGCTGCGATACAGAACTTTTTGTTGTCACTGCAAGTTCAAGGTTTTTCAACGATGTGGCGTAGTGGTGCTGTGGTTGAGTCAAATTTATTTAAACAACTTTTGGGTCTAACGAAAGATGATTTAATTTCTGGAATTATTTATATTGGAACGGCAGTTAAAGCTATTCCAGCACGTGCAGAAATAAATACACAAAATTATGTCAGTTATTGGAATAAATAACTTTATTGAATACTGAGTCATTAAATACTGAGTCGAGATATAAAAATAATGTCAGAGTTAAAATTTTCAGATCTTGTTGAGCCTGTTTCAGTTGATAAAAAAACTGCGTTACGTGTAACAGTTTTGGGTGGTGGTAGTTTCGGTACTGCAATGGCCAATACCGCAGCTCGAAATGGCTGCGATACCATGATTTGGATTCGGGATGAAGCGGCAGCAGCAGAAATTAATCAAACGCATGTAAATAAACGCTATTTAGCCGATTTTACTTTAGAGTCTAGTTTGAAGGCGGTGACAGATTTAGAAACGGCAATTTGTAATCGCGATATTATTTTGGTGGCGATTCCTAGTCATTCTTTTCGTCATGTGCTTAAACAAATTAAACCATTCATTACTTCTCAGGCAGTTGTATCTTTAACCAAAGGGATTGAAGCCAAAACCTTTAGCTTTATGAGTGACATCATTCGTGAAGAATTACCTGAAGTGCCTTATGGTGTGCTGTCGGGGCCAAATTTAGCCAAAGAAATTATGGCGGGACAGCCAGCAGGAACTGTGATTGCAAGTCAGTCAGAACTGGTGCGTTATGCGGTGCAACAAGCTTTACACAGTGCATTATTCCGTGTCTTTGCCAGTGATGATGTACATGGTGTAGAACTGGGCGGTGCTTTAAAGAATATCTATGCTGTTGCAATGGGAATGGCAGCTGCTTACAAAGTGGGTGAAAATACCAAAAGTATGATTTTAACCCGTGCGTTGGCTGAAATGAGTCGTTTTGCGGTTAAGTTGGGCGCGAATCCGCTGACATTCTTAGGTCTGTCTGGTGTGGGAGATTTATTTGCGACCTGTAGCAGTCCTTTAAGTCGTAACTATCAAGTGGGCTTTGCGCTGGGTTCGGGTAAGACGTTGGAACAAGCAACCACTGAATTGGGTCAAACGGCAGAGGGTATTAATACCATTGTGCAGGTGCGAAGCCGTTCTGAAGAATTAGATGTATATATGCCCATTACCAGTGCTTTATATAATGTGATTTTTGAAGGTGCACCACCTTTAAGTATTGCACTGTCATTAATGAAAAATGGCCATCGTAGTGATGTAGAGTTTGTTTTACCGCATAATGAAGTGTAATTTTTTCAATATAATTGAATAAATTCGCGCTGTCATAAAGCTCAGGTATAATTGCTGCATATTGAAAATAAGGAAATTTTAATGCAACTCACTTTAGTTCGTCATGGTGAAGCCTCTCCAGCGGTCAATGGGAATGATGATAAACGTCCATTAACTGCGCGAGGGCACAGACAAGCACAGCAAGTTGCAGAATATTTAAAGGATGTGATTCAACCTGATGTATTTGTGGTTAGTCGTTTATTACGTGCACAAGAAACCTTGGCACATCTGCAACATTATTTTAATGATGTGCCTGTGATGCTGTGCGATAAAATTAAGCCTGAAGATGATGCGAAATTGGCGGTTGAGTGGTTGTCTCAGTTGCCTTATGAATCTATTGTTGTGGTTTGTCATATGAATGTGGTTGCACATATTTCATCATTATTGACCGCGGAAGCTTTTCATCCCTATGCTCTGGCTGAAGCGCGTATTTATGAGCAAGCAGTCATTGCAACTGGGTTATCTACACAGTTAAAAAGTTTTATTCCAAACGCATAAAATATTAATTAAAACGGCAGAAAAACATTAATGTTGTATTTATGGATGCCTGAAGCCAATGGGGTTTGGCAATGGTCAACTGGAGAGAGCTGGTATCAAGCCTCTAGTCTTGAGCATTTAATTCAAGAGACTCAAGCCTATCATGGCGAAGAAGCGGTTGCGTTTTTTCCAAGCCGTGATGTGCAAATGCTTCAACAAACTTTTTCCAAGCCACAATATAAAAAATTAGGTGTGGATGGGGTTAAATATCTACTTGAAGAATTTGTGGTTTTGCCCATTGATTCAATGAAAGTATTGCATCATTTTCAGAATCCAGATCAGCTCATTATTTTGGGTGTCGCAAATACGACGGTTGAAATGCTACAACATGCCTTAACCTTGATTCCAGTTAAAGTTATTTCCTTGTTGCCAGATTTTTTAATTTTGCCAAGTCCTGATGTGGGGCAAACAGTCATTGCCAATGTATCGGGGTGTTTACTGGTACGTGAAAATGAATTTATGGGGAATTCGGTTGATGATTTGGCTTTATTTTTAGATTATCAGCCTCAAGGGCAGCATTATAAGATTAGTAATTTTACGGCTGAGCAAATGCAGAGCCTTGAAGCTATGGTGGCATCTGATCAGATTGAAACTTTTCATTATGAAGTGCCGATATTAAAAAAAGCCAAGAATCATCCCTTTAATGTTCTGCCTAAAGCAAAAACTGCGACAGGGATTTCGGGCTATTGGAAGGCATGTGCTGCTGTGCTGATTGCTGCACTGGTAGTTCAGTTTAGCTATGATGCGACACGTTGGTATAAGTATAAAAAAGTTGCAGATCAGACTGCGCTGCAAGCCATTGATCAATACAAATCCTGGTTTGGGCAGAGTAGCCGCGTCACTGAGCAGAATTTAAAAAGTCAGTTTGAAAGTCATGTGCGCTTAAACAAAGGTGCCAATACGCAATCTTTACAGTTATTAAGTCGTGTTGGTCCAGTCCTCATGCAAAATCAGATTGTTGCTAATCGTGTCAATTATGAGACCTCTATTTTAAATATGGAATTGAAAGCCAATTCTGCTGCTACATTGCAAGGTTTGACTCAGCAGCTTAACCAACAAGGCTTTAAGGTTGAATTAGGAAATATTCAGCCGAATGGCGCGGGTGTCATTGGATTGGTGAAAATACAATAATGAAAACAGCAGAAAAAATACACAATTCCATTGAGCAATCGATGGAAAAAATCACCGATTATCTTGAACGCTTGTCTGTACGTGAGCGCTATATGGTGGTTTTTACCACGATTGTTGTGGTGGTTGCCGCAGTGGGTTCAGCGCTTTGGTATATGCATGCAGCCGCAGAAAAACAGCAAAACAGGGTGAATGATTTAAAAGACATGATGGTTTGGATGCAAAGTAATGCAGTGACCATGAAGCCTGCCGATGATTTGCAATTAAGCGCATCGGATAAAGTTCAGCGTGTTGCTCAGCAGCAGGGGTTATCGGTTGCATCGCAACAGGCAGGTGAACAAATTCAGATTGTGGCTACACATGCAAATTATGCAATTTTAGCCAATTTTTTAACGCAATTAGCACAAATGGGACTAAGTCTTGAAAAAATAGAATTAATTTCGGATGCGGGGCAGATTAAATTAACAGCGACAGTGCAATAATGGGTGAAAATAAAGACCTGCTAAGCATGGTGTTTTCTATAGGCTATGCCTATAATATGGCGACTTAAAAAGCAGTAGACTTTTACAGATATGTTATATTCTCTTGCTCGCCCTTTGTTGTTTTCTTTAGCACCAGAGCGTGCACATGAGCTAACACTATCGTTATTGAAATCAGCCCATCGTATGGGCATGATGCGTCAAAGCATTGCCCCTAAACCCGTTACTTGTATGGGAATTCAATTCCCGAATCCAGTGGGTTTGGCGGCAGGTTTAGACAAAAATGGCGCTTATATTGATGCCTTAGCTGGACTAGGCTTTGGTTTTATTGAAATTGGAACCATTACACCACGTCCACAAGCGGGTAATCCGCATCCTCGTTTATTCCGTTTAGTTGAAGCCAAAGCCATTATTAACCGTATGGGGTTTAATAATGATGGGGTAGATAAACTGGTCGAAAATGTCAAAGCTTCAAAATTCAAAGGAATTTTGGGGATTAACATTGGTAAAAATGCCGATACCCCAGTCGAAAATGCAGTCGATGATTATCTTATTTGTCTTGAAAAAGTCTATAACTACGCTTCTTATGTGACAGTGAATATTTCATCGCCAAACACCAAAAATTTGCGTAGCTTACAAAGCGGTGATGCACTGACTGAATTGTTAGAGACGTTAAGAAAGCGTCAGCTTGAATTGGCAGAAGAACATCAACATTACGTACCGCTTGTTCTTAAGGTTGCCCCAGATTTAAGCGCTGAAGATATCGAATTTATTGCAAAGCAATTACTCCAATTTAAAATTGATGGTTTGATTGTGACCAATACGACTTTGTCACGTGAAGGCGTGGAAAATCTTAAATATGCGGATGAGGCAGGTGGCTTATCTGGCGCGCCAGTGTTTGAGAAAAGCACAGCATGTTTGGCAGCATTTTCAAAAGCCTTGGATGGTCAAATTCCATTGATTGGTGTTGGTGGTATTTTGTCAGGTAAACAAGCTTTGGCTAAACAAGATGCAGGTGCAAACCTTGTACAAATTTATAGTGGCCTCATATATACAGGGCCAACACTAATTAAAGATTGTGTTGATGCTCTAAAATCATCATGAATACACTGGATATCTTTGTACTCATTATTTTGCTCATTGGAGGGCTAAACGGTTTGCGACAAGGATTGGTTACAGCCTTTGCGAACTTGGTAGGATGGATTTTTGCACTGATTATTGGTGCAAAATATGCAGTCATCCTAGCACCTTCGATGGTCTCGTTGAGTCAAGATCCAGTGGTACAAAAAATAGCAGCTTTTGCATTTATTGTATTGGTGATTGTGGTTTTAACTTGGATTATTACTGCGTTACTCAATAAAATATTAAAGAGCTTGAAACTAGGACCATTAAACCGTTTAGCGGGTGGTGCTTTTGGTTCTTTAAAAGGTTTATTGATTGTACTGATTACTATGCAGGGGATTGGTCCTTGGGTGGAAAGTTCGCCCCATTGGAAACAATCTAAACTTGTACAACGCCTGATGCCTTATGCGCCATGGGCAACCAAACTTTCAAAAGACGCGGCACATGACGCGCTTGATCATATTAAGTCTGAAGATGCATCGAAATCTTCAGGCTCATCATCTGATAAAACGCAGAAGCATGCAGCGCGTACAGATGAATCAACAAATAATCCTTTTTATTAATCCTAGCGTGTTTGCGAGGTTGCTATGTGTGGAGTAGTTGGTATAGCTGGTAAGTCACCTGTTAACCAAATGTTGTTTGATGCATTAACGATGTTACAGCATCGTGGTCAGGATGCAGCCGGAATAGTAACTTGTCATGAAGGGCGGTTGTTCTTACGTAAGGACAACGGTATGGTGCGCGATGTTTTTCATACGCGTCATATGCGTGCATTGCTAGGTAATTACGGTATTGGTCATGTGCGTTATCCTACAGCGGGTTCATCAAGCAGTGCAGAAGCACAGCCATTTTATGTGAACTCACCTTATGGGATTACTTTGGCACATAATGGTAACTTGACCAATGCTGAAGAAATTCACGATGATTTGTTTAAGACAGATCTTCGTCATATGAATACGGATTCAGATTCAGAAGTATTGTTAAATGTATTTGCACATGAAATGCAAAAAAATGGCAAGCTGAATCCAACTCCAGAAGATATTTTTAAAGTGGTTTCACGTGTTCATGAGCGTTGTAAAGGTGCTTATGGTGTTGTGGCAATGATCACTGGACAGGGTTTGGTTGGCTTTCGTGATCCAAATGGTATTCGTCCACTGATTTATGGTTCACGCGAAACTGAACAAGGCATGGAATACATCATTGCCTCTGAATCTGTTGCGATTACAGCTTTAGGTTTTAAAGTTGAACGTGATATTGAGCCGGGTGAAGCAATCTTTATTTCATCGGAAGGTGAGATTTTTACCCAGCAATGTGCAACAAACCCAGAATATCGTCCATGTATTTTTGAATACGTTTATTTTGCGCGTCCAGATGCGATTATTGACGGTATTTCGGTATACAAAGCACGTTTGAAAATGGGTGAAAAACTTGCCTATAAAATTTCACGTGAATGGGGAGAGGAACACGATATTGATGTTGTGATTCCAATTCCAGATACATCACGTACTTCAGCTTTAGAGCTGGCCAATATTCTTGGTGTGAAGTTCCGTGAAGGCTTTATGAAGAACCGTTATATCGGACGTACCTTCATTATGCCGGGTCAGAAACAGCGTGAAAAATCAGTTCGTCAAAAGTTAAACCCAGTAGAACTTGAGTTTAAAGGCAAGAATGTATTGCTGGTGGATGACTCGATTGTTCGTGGTACGACCTGTAACGAAATTATTCAAATGGCACGTGATGCAGGTGCGAAAAAAGTATTTTTTGCTTCTGCTGCACCTATGGTGAAATATCCAAACGTGTATGGTATTGATATGCCTGCGAAAGATGAGCTTATTGCCTCTGGTCGTAGCGTTGAAGAGATCCGTGAAATTATTGGTGCAGATCGTTTAATTTTCCAAGATTTGGAAGATTTAAAAGGTGCAGTGCGTACCAGTAAAGTGCCAGCATTACAGGAATTTGATTGTTCTGTATTTGATGGTGTGTACGTTGCAGGCGGAATCGATGAAGCTTATTTAGATGAGCTTGAACGTAAACGTAATGATTCTGCAAAAAAAGCGAAAGGTGGTTATATTGATGTGAATATTGATGCCGCATCAGTTGATCTTACTGGAGTAAAAGAAGAATAAAATTCTTCTTTAATTCGATGAAAAGCGGGAATTTCCCGCTTTTTTCATTTATGATAGTTCAATAAAGACAATGTAATAGAGGATCTTTACATTGAAGAGCGTGGGTTATTCTTTCATTAAAAATAAAAACATGGTTTGGTCTGCAAGTGTTTGTATACTCGCGGTACTGTTAACGCTATTCATTTTAAATACGATTTTGGGCTTGTTGGTCTTTTATCTTGATTCAACTCAGTCTATCTTTTGGCATGCATTAAGTCCTTATCTCATTGTGTTGTTGCTTAGTGTGATGACCATTTCTGTGCTTTACGAGTTCTATGTATTTCGTTCAGGTGGACATTCGCTTGCAAAACAGTTGGGTGCTCGTCGGCTCAGTTTAATTGAAAGTATTCCTGAAGAAAATGTTGCTTTAAGAGTAACTGAGCAATTGGCGAATACCTTTTTAATTGAGACACCCGCTGTATATGTACTTCCGGATGAAGTTGGTGTCAATGCACTGACTGCTGGGTTTTATCCGCGGGATATTGTCATTATTTTGACTTGGGGTGCTTTACAAAATTTAGATGAATTGGAGCTTTATGGCTTGTTAAGCCATGAATTTAATAAAATTTTATCGGGTGATACGGCAGAAAATACGCGATTAAAAATTCTCTACAGCAGTTTAACTACTTTTAGCCAGTGGGGCAGTAAAATTGCCAAGCTGGGTTTTACGAAGCACGGTCAAGCTCATACCCATAAATTTGCGACTTCCTTTGTTGCAATTGGGGGTGTTATTTGGTTGATTGGAAGCCTTGGGATTTTGATTACTCGTTTTATCAAATATATATCTTTGGGTAGTCGAACCTTTAAAAATGATCAAAAAACCAAGCGCCTTATTCAAAATGATGCCAATGTTCAGACGCTATTAAGAATTTATGTGCATCATTCAGGCTCGCAAATTCATAGTGAGTATGCTGAATCTATTTCACATATGTGTTTTGCCAACTCTTTAAGTCCGCAAAATTGGATGAATATCCATCCAGCGATTGAACAGCGTATTTATGAGCTGAATCCGGGTTTGGTGCAAGATTTACAGCTCGAAAATTTAAAAAAACTACGCAATCAGCCGTTATTTAGTTTATTTCGATCCTTAGAGGAAATGAATAGTGAAATATATCTGCCATGGAGTTCGCCACAACCCTTGCCACTATTGCGTTTATCACCAATAAGTTTTGCTATTAAGGATGCCATTAAGCCTTTAAATCCGGAAATACGCCATAATATGCAGCGTCCAGAGTTGATATTAAGGGCTTTGCAGACGGCGACGGGTTCGCGCGAAGTCATGGTGGCAATTTTAATGATTCGCCAGTATCGTGAATTTATTCCAGCAGATGCAGAGGTCAGCCGCGCAATTGTCGATTCTTTGCTGAATTTGGATGGTCGTGTACATATTTCTATTTTTTATGATGCATGTAAAAATATTGGTGGTATGCCAGCCACAATTGCACGGCAATTTTTAACCAAATTGGCTCGGATTATTCAAGAAGATGGTGAAATTGGGCTGTTGGATGAATTGCTGCTTGAATATGTGAAATTTGAATTGAATCTTCTACCGTTGCATATGCCAACGTCTCTGGGGGAAGTAAAACCCGATATTGTACGTTTGATTGATGCCTTATTGCATGTGCAGCAGATTAATAGCCTAAATCAGCTTGATGTACGTGAAAAAATTCTAAAGCGTGTACTCGGTGCGAAAGAATTGGAAATGTATACAGAAATTTCAGATGAGCCGATTGATTTGGCTGAAATTTTGAATGATATCGCAGGTTTGCTATTGCGTGACCGTTTAAGTATTTTGGGGATTGCAGAGTTGTGTTTGTGGAATGATCGTATTATCACTCAAGATGAATTAGACGTATTACAATTGCTGTATTGGCGTTTTGGTTTTGAAACCAGTGAAATTGTTGAACAAATGCAGAAAAAAAATAGTTTGATGATTGTGTGAGTAGAGTGAGATAAAATTATAGATGAGTGATGATTAAACTAATCGTCAATAAAAGCACAGCAAAATATAGATATTATCGTTAGAATACCAAGCATTAAATTGGTGATGAAAAAAGATGATAGGGCATCAGCGTGACATACTGGCGACATTAGGAATTGATATTTGGATTCCTAAGGATGTTGCATGTCAGAATATGCCATCGTCATCGATCTGGCGAGATCAGGCTGCACCTGAATATTTGACTGAAATTGTTATTGCGAAATCTCAGCCTGAAATACCGATAGCACCTCAGGTTGAGCAGCCTAAAGTACTTGAGCGGACAGAAGCTTTAATCACACCATCCGTGATAAAAGAAGTACCAGCTCAAGCTGTGGCTTTGAGTGTTGAAGAGCGTCCAGCGCTACAGATCGCGCCTTTTCAATTACAAGCTTTTGGCTTGCCCGACTGTGTCATTGTTGTTGATGCCACGGAAATGACAGCTGAGCAACAGCAGCTTTGGAATAATATTCAGCAGGCACTTCAGGCTGAATATTATGAGCTACAGTGGCCATTTTCTTTGCTTAATTTCCAAGATAGTCGTGGCGTAGACAGTTATGTGCAAGGTTTCTTGGATGCTATTAGTGCAGATAAAAACATTATTTTAATCGGGCAGCTGCCTTATTTAGCTGACCCCAAAAGTATAAATTTGGCTAGCTTGCAAGAAATGCTCGATCAGCCATTATTGAAAAAACGCCTATGGCAATTTATGCAAAAAAAGTAATCAGAGCACGGATGGGATATGAATAAGAAAGTTGTGGTTTTTAGTCAGCTAGATCAAGATGTACTTCAGCGCTTACAAGCTCAATATCATGTGGTGGTGATTAACCCCAAACAGGGTGATGTGAATGAGCAAATACGCGAACAGGTCAAAGATGCGGATGCCATGATTGGTGCAGGGCGTTTACTGAATGAAAGTAATTTGGCGACGGCACAGCAGCTTAAAATTATTTCCAGTGTGAGTGTTGGTTATGATAATTATGATCTCGCTTATTTGAATCAGAAAAAAATTTGGTTAACCAATACACCGCATGTATTGACCGAAACCACGGCTGATTTAGCCTTTACTTTGCTGATGAGTGCTGCGCGAAAAGTGCCTTATTTAGATCAATGGACCAAGCAAGGTCATTGGCAACGTACTGTAGGTGAAGCGCAATTTGGACATGATATTTTTGGTAAAACATTAGGTATTATTGGTCTAGGCAATATTGGTGCTGCTGTGGCACGTCGTGGTTTTTATGGTTTTAATATGAATATTCTGTACCATAACCGCCGTGAAAAATTAGAATTAGCACAGCCTTTAAATGCAAAATATTGCGCTTTGAATGAGTTGTTGCAACAGTCTGACTTTATTGTGGTTGCTGTTGATTTAAATGCCGAATCTAAAGCATTAATTGGTCAATCTGAATTTGATAACATGCAACCCCATGCGGTTTTTGTCAATATTGCTCGTGGTTCTGTGGTGGATCAACAGGCACTCATTGATACTTTAAAGGCTGGCAAAATTTTTGCTGCGGGACTGGATGTATATGCGAAAGAGCCTTTACAAGAATCGGAACTTTTTCATTTGGATAATGTGGTGACCTTGCCACATGTCGGTTCTGCTACCGCAGAGACGCGTAAAAAAATGGCTGAACTCGCCTATCGTAATGTGGTGGACGCACTTGAAGGGCGAACCCCACCTTATATCGTCAATCCTGTATTTTCTTAAAATTTAATAACACTTCATTGCAAATGTCTTCAATTTTCAATGCTATAGTCTGATAAATTGAAAAAAAGCAGTTTGAGTATATAGCATTGAAACGGTTTTTATTGGCTTGTAGTACAGCTTTGATTTCAGTCATGGGGACAACGCACAGTGCTAATCTGAATGCTGTGCCACAGTTTAGTGTTCCTGAAATTGGTAGTGGGATTGGTTTAATTGACCAGCAAAAAGAAAAAATGATTGGGGAGAAGGTCTTTCGCGAAGTGCAAAGACACATGCCAGTAATGCAAAACCCATGGTTAGAAGATCAATTATTCAATGTATTTTCACATATTTTAAGTCAAACTCAGCTTGGGCAGCCGATAGGCTTAGTGGTCATTAACGATGCTCAAATTAATGCTTTTGCTGTTCCCGGTGGGTTATTTGCCCTGAATGCAGGCTTAATTACCTCTGCTCGAAATATGGATGAGGTGGCAGGTGTAATGGCGCATGAGGTGGCACATGTATCACAACGTCATTACAGTCGATCACAAGAGGCATTTAAGGGGCAAGGTTTACTGACTTTAGCTGGGCTTTTGGTGGGAGCGTTGGTTGCTTCGCAAGCGGATGGTGATGTTGGTACAGCTGTAATGTTGGGGACACAAGCCGCATTAATGGATAAGCAGTTGAATTATAGCCGTAACCAAGAGCGCGAAGCCGATCGTATTGGTATGCAATATATGTATTCAGCGGGTTATAACCCACAGAGTATGGCTGATTTTTTTGAGGTGATGCATCGTGCAACGAGCCAAGTGTCTTTTTTACCTGATTTTTGGTTAACGCATCCACTGAGCACGGAGCGGATGAGTGAAGCGCGCTTACGGGCAAATCAATTGCCTCAAGTGAAATCGAATTTGCATGATGAAGATTTTGAAATACTGAAATGGTACAGTATGGTGATCTCTAATCAGGCAACGGAACAACAATTACAGATTTTGGCAAATCGTAAAAATTTTTCGGGACAGTTGGCTTTATCTGCATTTTATTTAAAACAAGGCGACTATGTTTTAGCTCAGCAAGCTTTAGATCAGGCAAAGATGCATCAGCGCTTAAATAATTTGATGGTTTTGATTCAAACAGATATTTATTTGGGGCAAAATAAAGTAGAGGAAGCATATAAAGCGATTCAATCAACCGCACGAATTATGCCTGAAAATAGAGCTTTAGCTTTTAAGTTGGCTGAAGTATTGATCCGTCAAAAGGAAGCGGGGCAAGCCTTGAGCTTAATCCAGCGTTTTAGCAATAAAAATCCGCGAGACATTGGTGCTTGGCGATTGATGCAACAAGCTGCAAATATTGATCAACAATCGCCTTTTAGAACGGTGAATGTATTACGTTATCGTGCAGAGGTTGAGTATTGGTCGGGTTGGGAAGAAAATGCAATTAAGTCATTATTGCACGCAGAGCGTTTACTTAAAAATAATGAAGGATTGTCTGCAAAACTTAAAATACGACTGAGTGAAATGCAAAAAGAGCGGCAGCTAAAAATTTAATTCAGGATGATTTTTTACCGCAAAGATAATAAAAAGAAGGAGGTTGGATATGATCGAAGGGCAATGCTTATGTGGGTTGGTAACGTATCGTTATCATGCCGAGATTGAAAAAACAATCATCTGTTATTGTAAGCACTGCCAACGTGCTCAAGGTTCTCTATTTGGTTGGAATAGCCCGTTAGATAAATCTAAATTCGAGATTAGCAGTGGTATTAAATTTTTAAAAGAGTATTTTCATAGTCCTCATAAAGCACGTGTTTTTTGCCAAGAGTGTGGTAGTCCTATTTATTCTTATCGGGTGGATCTACCTGATGTTATACGTTTACGCTTGGGAACAGTAACCAGTGGTCAATTGCCAGCACCAACGGAACAGGCTTACCTAGAATACAAACCATCTTTTTTGCATATAGATGAATGAAATCTACCGCTAAAGTTGCTAAGTATATGATAATCTTAGTTTGAATTTATATTTTTAACGATGACCTGTATTGATTGATTTATGAAAAAAATATTATTTTGCTTATTGGTATTGGGGTGTTCTGCGTCAGGTGGTGTCTTTGCAAGCGTAGAGCAATATGTAGCAGCAGTGGAAAAAATATCTAACCAATATAAGCAGGAAACAAGGAATTTTTTTAGTGGTTTAGATGCGCGACAGAGCAATTTCACACCACAGCAACAGATACAATTCTGTGGAATTGTTGGGGATTATGTTGAGCGGTTATATCAAGCGGCGGATCAAAATAGAGGGGCTTTGGATCGTCAATTTAGACAAATGACTAAGCAAGATGTAATTGATCAAGTAATGTCGTCAAAAGAAATGTTAATTCTGAAAAAATATAATGTTCAGTGTGATCTGAAATAGAAAATAACAACTTTTGAACTGTCTTTGAAAAAAAGGCAGTTCAACGTTAAAGAATAAATTTGATAAGCGCGGGATTACGCAAGTTTTGCTTTAATTTTTGCAGAAACTTGTGCAGGATCGGCACGTCCGGCTATGATCGGACGTAGAGAATTCATCACCTTACCCATATCTTTCATGCTAGTAGCTTCTTGCGCAGTAATTGTCTGTGCAATGATTGAATCAAGTTCTTCCTCAGTCATAGCTGCTGGTAGAAATTGAGAAATAATCTCAACTTCGGCTTGTTCCTTACTAGCTAAGTCTTGTCGATTAGCACCTTCAAAGGCTTTAATCGATTCTTTACGTTGTTTGATTTGCTTTTCAATGACCGCAAGAACTCGACTATCATCAAGCTCTACGCGCTCATCGATTTCAATTTGCTTAATTGCCGCCTGTAGACCACGAATTACCGTTAACTTAGACATTTCTTTAGCACGCATAGTTGCTTTCAAAACTTCAGTTATTTGGTTTTTTAAAGTCGTCATTTATTTAGTCCAGGCAGTCAATCACAAATTAATTTTAGTAAAGGCGAGTAGTACGTACAGATTCACGCGCCAATTTCTTTTGGTAGCGTTTAACTGCAGCAGCTTTTTTGCGTTTACGTTCTTGAGTTGGTTTTTCATAGAATTCGCGTTTACGAACGTCAGCTAAAACGCCCGCTTTTTCGCATGAACGTTTGAAACGACGGATAGCTACGTCTACTGGTTCGCCTTCTTTCAATTTAACTTGTGGCATGAAGAATCCTCATTAAGTTATGGATAAGATCTAGGCTGGATTGCCTAGATCACAAGTGAAGGACAGTATTTTACTCATTTACATCTCATATCACAAGTCTATAATAGCGTTAGCAATATTTAGATACGGGTAAAAGGCAGTTTAATGATCGTTCTTGGCTTAGAAACTTCATGTGATGAAACAGGTTTAGCACTTTATGACAGTGAAGTTGGTTTAAGAGCACAGGTGCTATATAGCCAGATTAAATTGCATGCCGAATATGGTGGTGTTGTGCCAGAGTTGGCTTCACGTGACCATGTGCGTAAGCTAATTCCTTTAATGAATCAATTGCTTGAAGAAAGTAAAATTCAAAAATCAGAAATTGATGCGATTGCTTATACCCGCGGCCCTGGCTTAATGGGCGCGTTAATGACCGGTGCATTATTTGGTCGTACCTTAGCATTTGCATTAAATAAGCCGGCTATTGGTGTGCATCATATGGAAGGTCATATGTTAGCGCCTTTATTGTCTGAAACCCCGCCAGAATTTCCATTTGTCGCTTTATTGGTCTCTGGTGGGCATACTCAGCTTATGGCAGCACATGGCATTGGTCAATATGAACTCCTTGGCGAGTCGATTGATGATGCCGCAGGCGAAGCTTTTGATAAAGTTGCAAAAATGATGGGGCTTGCTTATCCGGGTGGACCCAATGTTTCTAAATTAGCCTTACAAGGCAGTGCAACCGCTTTTGATTTTCCACGTCCGATGTTACATCAAGGATTGGACTTTTCATTTAGTGGTTTAAAAACTGCGGTTTCAATTCAATTGAAAAAAGTTGCCGGTCAAAACCGCGAAGCAGATATTGCTGCATCTTTTCAAGAAGCCTTGGTCGATACCTTAGTTAAAAAATCGGTTAAAGCTTTGAAGCAAACGGGTTTAAAACGGTTGGTGATCGCGGGTGGTGTAAGTGCTAACTCACGTTTGCGTGAACGGTTAGAAGCCGATTTAGCAAAAATTAAAGCGACGGTTTACTATGCAGAACCTACATTATGTACTGATAACGGAGCAATGATTGCCTTTGCAGGTTATCAGCGTTTAAAAGCAGGGCAACATGATGGTTTGTCGGTAACCACGACACCGCGCTGGCCGATGACGGAATTGAGCAATCCTGAGCAGGAATAAGTATTGGATTTTGAAAAGAGGCGAAAGCCTCTTTTTTTATCTTCATTTATCGAAGTATCAATGGTTTTAAATCGCGTATTACTGAAAAAGAGACTCGAAACAATAAAAAAGAGTAATTTCTCATTAAGAAATTACTCTTTTTATGATGCTCTTAATGAATGCTTCAATTAGTCTTGACGAATCAATAGATTGAATTGCTCTTTAAGCTCAATATATTTTGGGTTTAATTTTGCTTGATCGCTTTTATCTTTAAAAATTTTCGCCACAGTTGCTTTGACTTCATCTGTATGGCTGCGTGGAAGTTTTTCAGTTGTTACAGCATCATTAAGTAACACTTTAACTTTGACTGTCGCACCTTTATTTTTTCGGCCAGTTTTATGTGTGCCTTTTTTATGATTTGCATAACGACGCGCACGAGTATAACCCATGAGCAAAAATTTTCTTGCCATGTCTGCGCCAACAAAATCATTCTTCTCTAAATAATCTAAGAATAATGCAAAGATTTTTGCGCTACTTTCAGTGGCTTGTGCTTCATCTTCAAATTGCCAAAAGGGTAAAATTTCCGATTTATACGGTTCAACCAATAAAACACCTTCTTCACCACGACCAATGCGATATAACTTCGGACGCTTTCTAAAATTAATCTTTTCAAAGTCGAGTGAAAAGTCAAAGCTGCGTGAAAATGGTTTGGCATCAGACTTAGGCGTTAATGAAACTTGTTCATTATCGGTCATGGGGGATTCCTTAAAATGGGTGATTTCTCTGAATAATAAATACTATTCATAAAGAGCTTGGGTAGCGTTTAAGGCATTGTGATATGTCAAAACTGCAATGTATAAAACACGTATATCACCACAGCTGTTTATATCGCCTAAATAAAAGGATTCAGGGTTTTGAAAGAGAAGATATTAAACAATCAATAATCTAGAATTTTTGCAAATACGAACGACTGAAACAACAATCTAAAATGATGGTGCATTTGATTTTAGATCATTATTTCAGAAATGATGAAAAATTAAAAGGATGCCAATCGTTGCGAGCCAATCCAATGTTTGGAAAACTGATAAGCGGCACGTCCAGAACGTTGACCACGTAATTGACACCATCTTAAAGATTCAGCACGAACTTCATCAGTAAATTCCGTATCTGCTTTAGCTAAATAATGTTCTACAATTTCTAAATAGAGCTTCTGATCCATTGGGTAAAAAGACAGCCATAAACCAAAACGATCAGACAATGAAATTTTTTCCTCAATCGCTTCTTGAGGATGAAGTTCGGTGTATTGCGGCACATCGACACGTGTAACAGGCGTATTTTCATGCATAAATTCAGGCAATAAATGACGACGGTTACTGGTTGCATAAATAATAAAATTACTTGAGCCTGATTGTAGCGAACCATCCAGCACACTTTTTAAACTGCGGTAGTTTTCATCTTCTGCGTTAAAAGCCAAATCATCACAATACACAATAAATTTTTCAGGCCGATCTTGAATAAGCTTCTGAATTTCAGGTAAGTCTGACAAATCATCACGTTCTATTTCAATTAAACGTAAACTCTTAGATTCATATTGAGTTAGTAAAGCACGGACTATAGAGGATTTTCCTGTACCTCGTGAGCCAGTGAGTAGCACATCATTCGCTGGCAGACCTTGGAGAAATTGCAAGGTGTTTTGGATTACTTTTTGTTTTTGCTTTTCAATCCCTTTTAAATCATCTAAATAAATTTTCTTCGGTTGTTGAATGGCTTTCAATTGTTTGTCTTGCCATTTATAAGCGGATGCTGAAAAGTCAGTTTCTTGTTTCAGTTCTGGTAAATTCTGCTGTAGTTGTTGGAGTACAGTAGAAAGAGCTTCTAAGATATGGTCAGGTAAATTAATTGTTGCCATGATTGTTCAGCTTGTACGTTTGAAAGATAAAAAAAGATAGTTTTGCTTAAGAACTGTATATCAATTAGTCGTGATTTGCCAATGGAATAGGCATTTTTTGTCATGATAATCCGCTGAGTTTTCTGTCAATGTAATGCTTGATGCCCTATCATGGATAGTGAATGAAAATGAAAGTGTTTGAGGGATAGGTATGTTATTTAAAGATTTCACACAAGATATTAATCCACATCAAGCGTATCGAATAAAAAAATTAAAAAGCCAACTTGGAACAGCCGAATCATATGAAGAATGGAAAAGTATCGCGCTGAAAATAGATGAAGAATCTGGCGCTCAAGAATGGAAGTTTGATAACTGCTCACCTTATTTTGATGCTGAAATTATTGCCCATCGATTAGTTTTATTAAAACGCTATCGTCTGCAAAAACGTACCCGTGATCTCATGTATATATTACGTGAAGGTTTAACCTACGACATTGCGAATATTGCTCATCCCATGTTGTTTACTGCGACTTACATGGGAACTAAAAAAATTATTGAAGATTATGTGGAAGAAGTCAGTGAAAGTCTGGCTTTTATTGCTTCAACTGCTTGTCAGTGTTTGTCATTGTCAGAAAAAATTGATTTTTTCCAGCATTGTAAAAAAGCATATGGGCAACCTGCCTTAATGTTCTCTGGAGGAGCAACCTTAGGTTTGTTTCATACGGGAGTATGTAAAGCTTTACTTGAGCAAGATTTGATGCCCAAGGTGTTATCGGGCTCGAGTGCAGGGGCCATTATGACGGCAATGCTAGGGACTTCAAAACCTTCAGAAATTTCAGCGCGTTTAAATGGTGAAAACTTTTTTAGTGAAGCTTTTCATTTTCGTAAATTCAGTGAACTTTTAAAAGGTAATGGTGGGCTTGCTGATGTGAAATACCTAAAGAAATTCCTTGTGGAAAATTTGGGTGATATTACCTTTGAGGAAGCATTTAAAATTTCTGGTTTGCACATCAATGTAGCTGTAGCCCCTTATGATGCTTCACAAGAAGCGCGGATTATGAATGCCTACACATCACCAGATTTGTTGGTCTGGAGTGCCGTTTTAGCATCCTGTGCAGTCCCGATATTATTTCCGCCCGTTAGACTCACCAGTAAACGCTATGATGGCGAATTAACGCCATATATGGCATCCACGCGTTGGGTAGATGGCAGTGTACGCAGTGATTTTCCTCAAGAGAAAATGGCACGGTTGTATAATTTAAATTACACCATTGCCAGTCAGGTCAATCCACATATTGTGCCGTTTATGCAAAGTGATGCAGAGCGCTATCGCAAAGATATGTTAAGTTGGCCGGAACGGATTATTCGTCGTCAGGGGAAGGTCATTACCAAAGGAATTATGGACTTTGCACGGGGCCGAGTTGGAAAAATCCCACCGATACGACGCTTGCTTGATCATGGTTATGGCGTGGTGGATCAAGGCTATTATGGTGATTTGAATATTGTGGGTAATTATAGTTCGCGACACTACACCTATATGTTGCAAAACCCACGTCCATATTTGTTTAAATTATTACAGCGTGAGGGTGAGCAGGCGACATGGCCTAAAATGTCATCTATTGAAACACATGCCCGCGTGGGTAAAACCATTCAACATTGTTTGGAGCTTTTAAATTATCAACAAGATCCAGAGCAAAAAGCCGCAGAATTTATTGCAGTTTAATGTTGAAGATATTCATCGTTTAAATTTAACGTTAAAGACCAAGCCTACAAGTTTAGCTTTTGGGCGCGCTTTATATGCATTTGAATATGAGCAGCAACATTATTGGTTGAAAATCCAAGCACCGAATGTTAATCCGTATTATGAAGCTGGATTTTTAAATGAATTGGCTTTTTATCAACAATGTATAAAACAACAAAGCTGTGCAGATTTTTTGTTACCCTTTCAAATTATTCCTGACGTCAACATTTTGGCTGAGCAACAAGTATCGGGGAGAGCTGTTTTAATTGTGGGACATGCAGATGTATTGCTCCATGATTGTTCTACTCTGCCGATTCAAGAGATTCAAAAAATACTATTACAGTTACTGGATGCCGTTGATCAATTACATCAACTAGGTTGGATTCATGCTGATTTAAAAAGAGAGCATTTGGTTCAGTATCAACAAAAAGTGTGCTTGATTGATTTTGAACATGTACAAAAAATTAATTCACAGATCACGTTGCAAAGTTTAACCGCAACGCCACGTTATATGGCACCTGAATTATTTCATGGTGCGGCAAAAACCGTTCAAACCGATATTTATGCGCTAGGCATCATTATTTATGAATGGCTTACAGGGCAGCGTCTGACTGCAAAAAATTATCAAGAGTGGGCCTATTTGCACTGTCAAAGGTTAAGTATTGAACTTCCAGAACATTTTTTAATGTTTAAAAGGCTTTTAGATGGAATGCTGGCGAAGCAAAAAGAATACAGATTTGCCAATATTTACACGCTAAAACAGTGCTTAATGACTGAAATTGTTTAAGAAAAATACAGAAAAACCATTTTTGTTTTTTATTTAAACAAACAAATCGATTTTTCATAAAAAGGTCTTGTCATCATGAATCGATCTCTATAATATACACAGCCATTGGGGACGTGGCGAAATTGGTAGACGCACTGGATTTAGGTTCCAGCGCCGCAAGGTGTGAGAGTTCGAGTCTCTCCGTCCCCACCAATTATTATCAAACTTGTTTGGTAATAAGGCTATAGAGGATTGGTGTAATGGTAGCATGACGGTCTCCAAAACCGTTCGTCAAGGTTCGAGTCCTTGATCCTCTGCCAAGTTTTTTAAAAATCCAACAATATGTTGGTACCCTGATGGGGACGTGGCGAAATTGGTAGACGCACTGGATTTAGGTTCCAGCGCCGCAAGGTGTGAGAGTTCGAGTCTCTCCGTCCCCACCATCATATGAAAGCAAGGTTATTGACCTTGCTTTTTTATTGCCTGTATATAATGAAAAGTTAAATAAAAAGCCCTAAATAGGGCTTTTAATATATTGCAATACGTTATTCTTTTTATCTCGATCTAAAAGTGAACTTGTCTTTAAGCTTTTAAATGATCTTCAAATTCTTCACCCAGTTGCATTGCAAGTGAATTCCCCGCTAAATCACACGTCACAAGACCATATTCTTTTTTAAAGCTAAACGTAAATCCGCGATTGTCGGTTAATGATTTTACCGAATAGCCTAATTTTTCTAACCAAATACGAAATGCAATTAAATTTTTTGCTTTAACAACTTTTTTCACGAGAGAACTCCTTGTATATATTAAATACCTTGTGGGCACTTCATAATTAATAGGGGTGAAATGGTTTTTTTTAAAGGGGAGATTTGTGCTGTTTTTTATAAAAAAATTATTTGGTTGGTTTTTTATACAAAAACAGAGTAAATAAGCGTTAAAATTGGCACAGAAAATTAAATATAAAATGAATTTTTAACTGGTTGTTTGAGTTGTATTAAACTGATTTATATTATTTTTATTGGTAGTAGTCGGTGTCATGAAATAATGGAAATATTTATACACAATTTTAAAAGTATTGCTCGATAATTTTTTATCGGACTTTGGCTGACTATTGTTCTAAATTGCAGTAAAAGTACTCAAATTTATCTGATGGAGTCGTTTTGTCGGCAGCTTAGATATGGCCTAAACCATCTTAAATGAGTTTTGAACAGGATGTCTCTGCTGAATGCTGATACTTTTGTAAGATGATGGAATGATAGCAGAAACGATTAAACAGAATGTATTGAATCAAATTCAAAAGATGCAGCAACAAGATTTAATTCCTATTGCTGTCATGCTCGGGCATACAGATTGCTGACTCAAATTGCGCTAGAAGCTCATGCTTAGACGTATCAAATTTTATCAGTCAAACTTAAAAGTTATCTTTTAACTGTCTTAACCGTTGGAATTCTTCCACACTTTCGACTCTTAAAAATGGGTTGGTTTCTAGTTCTAATTCAATTGTACTAGGCAGTGTGCATTGACTGAGCATGCGCTTGGCTTCAACCTCGTCAAAGCGCTGTTGAATCGCTAAATTGTCTGGTTCTACATGTAATGCGAATTTTGCATTTGCAAGGGTATATTCATGCGTGCAGTAAACTTTTGTATTTGCAGGTAGGGCAGCTAAGCGATTGAGCGAATGATACATCTGCTCGTATGTCCCTTCAAAGACCCGGCCACATCCCATAGCAAAAAGTGTATCACCGCAAAAAACAAGCTCTAAAGCCTCAATAAAGTAGACAATATGACCCAGTGTATGACCGGGTACGGCAATAATTTCAATGTCTAAATCATGGAATGTGATTTGCGCTTGGTCTTGTAGCGGATGAGTAATAAAGGGGACTTTAGTTAATTCTTCACGTGGGCCATAAACTGGAATATTACGATTGAGTAAAAGCTCAGGTACGCCGCCAGTATGGTCTTTATGCCAATGCGTGAGCCAAATTTGCGTTAAGTTTAAGTTGTGTTCAGCACAGTAAGCTTCCACTAAATGTGCTTCGGTTGGGTCAATCGCAACAACATTCTTACTTGGTCGATGCTCTAATAACCAAATATAGTTTTGTAATTGATTTTTGACATCAATCATATGAATTTGAAAAGTCATGAGATACGAGACCCGTGAGATAGATATGAATAAGCTATCGTTAAAGTCGATTTTTTTCTAGTCGTAGAGCGCAAAAACATAATATTCAAGCACATTGCCCAGTCCGAGTAACATCGCTAAAACTGGATGGGAGTTGTGAAATTTCGGTTTGGCTATTTAAAAATGTCTATTCATAATTTGGTGCAAACGTGATAAAGCCATATGGACTTTATCGTTATAGACTATTGATCATAACGGGGTTGATTCTCTGCATAAGTAATCGTTGTCATCATAAAAGCTGAATTTTTGATTCATTGAGAAGAATAAATGTACGAAGGACATTAAGGCTTTAAAAGCAGCATTAAGTTTTGCTTTATAATAGAGACAGATTATCCTAAGGGAAGAAATATGAATATACCCTTGATATTGAATGTTATCGCATTTTTTGTCTTATTACTTTTATTAACCCAAACACGAAAAACAGACTGGAGCTTAGCGAAAAAAGTTTTAGTCGGTTTATGTTTAGGTGTCGCTTTTGGTTTGGTTTTGCACCTGATTTATGGTGAAAACTCTGCTGTATTAAAAGACACCACTCAATGGTTTAATTTGATTGGTAATGGTTATGTAAAACTTTTACAAATGGTTGTTATGCCTTTAGTTTTTGTCTCTATCTTAGGCGCAGTCATTCGATTACATGATGCAGGATCATTGGGGAAAATTAGTTTCCTCACCATTGGAACGCTATTGTTTACCACGGCAATAGCCGCTTCGGTGGGTATTTTAGTGACACACTTATTTGGATTAAGTGCGATTGGCTTAGTTCAAGGGACGGCTGAAACAGAACGACTCAATACGATTCAAACGGACTATGCAGATAAAGTATCTGATCTAAATATACCTGATTTATTTTTATCGTTTATTCCGAGTAATCCATTTGCAGAACTGACAGGTGCTCATCCGACCTCAATTATTAGTGTAGTTATTTTTGCGGTGCTTTTAGGCATGGCTGGTTTAAACCTGATTAAAACCGATCCTGAAAAAGGTCAAAAAGTGCTGGCTGCGATACAGGTTCTACAAGCTTGGGTCATGAAGTTGGTGCGTTTAATTATGACTTTGACACCTTATGGTGTTTTTGCGCTGATGGCAAAAGTCGTGGTTAGCTCTAAAATGGCCGATATTCTAAATTTAGGTGGTTTCTTAGTAGCATCCTATGTTGGTTTAGCCATTATGTTTGCTGTACATGCAGTGATTCTATTGATCACAGGTGTGAATCCGATTCAGTTCTTTAAAAAGGTTTGGCCGGTACTGAGTTTTGCATTTACCAGTCGTTCAAGTGCTGCGAGTATTCCTTTAAATATTGAAGCTCAAACCAGACGTTTAGGTGTGCCAGAGTCGATTGCGAGTTTTTCAGCATCTTTTGGGACAACGATTGGGCAAAATGGTTGTGCAGGCTTATATCCAGCCATGTTGGCGGTGATGGTTGCTCCAACTGTCGGAATTAATCCTTTTGATCCTATCTGGATGATTACCTTAGTTTGTGTGGTGACGTTAAGTTCGGTTGGCGTGGCGGGTGTCGGTGGTGGTGCAACATTTGCGGCATTGATTGTATTGCCTATGCTTGGTTTGCCAGTCACATTGGTGGCATTGCTGATTTCAATTGAACCGTTAATTGATATGGGCCGTACTGCATTGAATGTCGATGGATCAATGACTGCGGGTATGGTCACGAGTCAGTTGTTAGGTCAAACCAATAAATCAATATTTGAACAAGATGCAGCCGATTTAAAAGAAATTTAAATCATCAGTTTTGATTAGCGTGTCCATATGGTGCGTTTATGTAAAGCCAATAGAATTACTATTGGCTTTTTTTATTCAAAAATAATCTGTATCAATTATTTTTTAAAATCTGTCGCTATTTTGAGGTGATGAGTTGCGTAAAATGATGAAAAAATACAGTAAGGTCAATGAATATGAAAATGTATCAGGTCGATGCTTTTACCAATGCGTTATTTAAAGGCAATCCAGCTGCGGTGATTGTGACCGAACAATGGTTGGATGAAGCATTGATGCAAAATTTGGCTTTGGAAAATAATTTGTCTGAAACGGCATTTGTAAAAGTCATTGATGCAGAAAATTATGAAATTCGTTGGTTTACCCCAACAACCGAAGTCGATTTTTGTGGACATGCGACTTTGGCCAGTAGCTTTGTGCTGTTTAAAGATTTTACCTCGGCTAAAGTAATTCAATTTCATGTGAAAAACTTAGGTATTTTTGTGGTCAGCCAAGAGGAAGATGGCAAAATCAAAATGAATTTTCCAATTCGCCGTGCAGAGAAAATTACAGACTACCCTGAAATATTAAATCAAGCTTTAAGCAAGCCATTTAAAAATGTGTATTTGAATAGCCAAGCCTATATTGTGGAATATGAAAATCCACAAGATGTCATAGATGAAACGCCAAATTTAGAACTGTTAAAACAACTGGGGAAAATTCGAACGGCAATTACAGCACAAGGAACATGGGTTGATTTGGCTTTAACGGCGCAAGCTGAGCAATATGATTGTATTTCGCGTTATTTTGCCCCAGCCAATGGGATTAATGAAGACCCAGTTACAGGTTCAATTCATACTGCGATTGCGCCGCTTTGGGCTGAAAAACTAGGTAAGAATGACGTCCTGGCGTATCAAGCCTCACAGCGTGGAGGTGAGTTGTATTGTGTCGTGCTTGAAAATGAACGGATTGAAATTTCAGGTTATGCAAAATTGTATATGCAGGCAGAATTGTATTTGTAAAATACTAACTGATTTTACGCACTGCACTCATTAAAGGACTGCTTGCACTGCCTTATATGTATTGCAAAGTTTAAATGACCTTTATATAGGCATTATTTCTACTTTTGAAAGGTTAATGAGTAGCACTGCTACGCAAGACAAAAACCTTTTGTTGGTCTGAGCGAACATCTTTGTACGCCAGCCCAACGGGTGGCATCCATGCCACCTGTCCGCGGAATTAATTTTTTCTATAATTTAGTCTGGCAGATTTAAGCGGCTGCGTAACATCAGACACTAATCAAGATTAGCGACAAAGTCGTTGAAATAAACGGCTATTTTTTCAAAAAACTACTATTAAAAATAAGAATCATTTCCTAAGATGGCAGGGTTATAAAAATTCATATGACTGAATAAATTGGAATAATTATGTTAATGCGGTTTAAACAACTTACCATCTCCTTATTATTAGTAGGCTTGAGTGCCACAGCTTGGTCCCAACCGATTTTGGTTAAATCTCAACAGAAGATTGAGGAATATAAATTAGAGAATGGTTTTCGTGTGATCCTTGCGCAAAATGATAAAGAAAATAAAGTGTTCATGAATACGGTTTATTTAACCGGTTCATTGAATGATCCGCAGGGTAAAGGCGGTTTAGCGCATTTATTGGAACATTTAGCGTTTAAAGGGACACAGAATATTAAAGGCGAAGAATTTCAACGTCGTCTTGATCAATATACCTTAATGACTAATGCCAGTACGGACTATTATTCGACCAAATATACCAATGTAATTCGTCCAGAACAGAATGTAATTAATGAAGTGATTCATCTTGAAGCTGAACGAATGGATAAATTGGTTCTGCAAGAAAAGTTTGTCCCTTCAGAAATTTCGATTGTGAAACGTGAACGTGAAGTTCGTATGGATCAACCTTTTTCTGTGATGATGGATCAAATGTGGAAGTCGGCTTATGGCAATCAATATTTAGGACGCTTACCGATTGGTGATTTAAACGAATTACAATCCATTAAAATGGATGAGCTGAATAAGTTTTATCGAACATGGTATGCACCTAACAATGCCGTCATGGTGATTTCAGGTAAATTTGATAAAGCTGAAGTTCTAAAACAGATTGATCAAAAGTTTAGTCCAATTGCAGCACGTCAAGTTCCAGCACAGACGAAAGTTCCAGTGCTTGATTCGTCTAAAATCAAACAGCGCAATTTTCTGGTGCAAAAGGGTAGCGATCTAGCGAAATTCAATGTTTATTTGAATGGTAAAAATGAAAAGATCAAACCTGAACTTGTTTTAGTGCCTTATTTATATAGCATGCAGCCGAGTGGACATCTTTACCAAAGTATGGTGGAAACGGGTTTAAGTACAGCAGTTGAATCAACCACATGGTTAGATCAAGACTTTAATTTAGTTTTTATCGGCGCAATTTATGCACCTAATCATGATGCCAAGAAAGTTGAGTCTGCACTCATTTCTGGGGTAGAAAAAAATCAACCCTTCAATGAAACTGAACTTAATCGGGTAAAAAACCTGATTCAAAATCAGTCAGAGAGTGTATTAAGCAATGCCGCAGCATTGGGTGGGCGTTTGAGTGATTATTATGTGTCTTATCAGGGCGATTGGTCGCAGTATTTTACCGATTTGGACAATATAAAAAAACTTAAACTGACCGATGTTAATCAAACCTTAACCCAGTTTTTAGTCCCACAACATCGTGTTTCTGGTGATATTCAACCGACACCTGAAGAGCAGAAAAAAGCATTAAAGCAAAAGCAAGCATCTGAACCAGCTAAAACTTTAACGCAAACCGATATTCAAGCAGAACCTTTGAAAGATAGTCGTGTCTATCAGCAGGAGGTTGCAGAATATGTTAAGGCCTCTAAGCAGTCCTTGGTCAATACTGAAAAGAAAATTCAACGTGGCACATTGAAGAATGGTATTCAGTACGCTTTATATCCGACATCTACACGTGATGATAAAACCTACGCCACGATTTCGATTGATTTTGGTACTGAAAAATCATTGTTTAATCAAGGTGAAGCTTTAGATTTAATGGCGTATTTATTATTACGTGGTTCAGATCAATATAGCTTGCAAGATATTGCCGATAAATCAATTGAAGCGGGTGGTGGTGCGACTGCAAATGCAGCAGGCAATAGCATTACTATTCAAATTGTTGCGAAAAAAGAAAAGTTTGCAGATTATTTCAAATTTATGTTAGATGTTTTGAAAAAGCCGAAGTTTGAACCATCACAATTTGATTTGATTAAATCGCAAAGTTTATCTGCGCTAGACCGACCTTATACCGAGCCAGAAACAGTGGCTGCGCTGACCATGACACGTTTGTTAGAGACTTATCAACCGGGGGATTTGCGTTACCATTTTGAACCTGAGTTTTCCAAGCAACAGATTAAAGCTGCGACGGTTGAGCAAGTGAAGACGTTGTATCAAAATTTCTTTGTGAGTAATCATGCACAAATTGCGATTACTGGTGATTACCAAGCCAAAACGATGCTTAAAATATTGCAAAAGGAATTTGGGGGTTGGAAAGCACAATTGCCATATCAACGACTCAGTTCCGATTATCAAGCTTATCCTGCACAGAAAGTTCATACGTTATCTGAACAACGTGAATTCGGTAATTATCAATCTATTTTGACCTTCCCTGTTGGTGCGGATCATCCTGATACGCCTGCCTTAATGGTGTTTAGTTATATTTTGGGTGACTCACAACTTTCTTCGCGCTTAGCACAAGAACTACGTGAAAAAAATGCCTTGGTTTATGGTTTTGGCAGTGGTTTAAACTTGGATGAGTGGTTAGATTCAGGTGCTTTAACCATTGAAGCCAATTACACAGCAGGTAAGTCGGCACAAGTTTCACAGGGTGTGCATAAAGTTCTCAATGATTTGCTCAGCAAAGGCGTGACCGAGCAAGAATTGGAAGCTGCCAAAGCCAATATCCTGAAAAAACGGGTTACCGCTTTAGAAGATGAACGCAATATTCATCGTATGCTAACACCACAACTCGAACATCATCGAGATCTATTGTTCCGTGAAAAACGTGATCAAGCATTGGCAAAATTGACTAAAGCCGATGTCGATGCCGTTATTAAGAAATATATTAAGCTGGATCAATTCGTTGAAGTCATGGCTGACCAATATGGCAAAGCACAAAAGTAATTTTATCTTTCCTTTGTGTTAAGACCATCCAACTTGAAAAAGTGTGTGGTCTTCATCCTTCTAAACCTCTCTTGATTAAAGGGAGGTTTTTTTATAAATGATAGAACTGTTTGGCATTGTGATGAAAGACTTGTTGCAATGCATTGGGATCATAGGCAATGACGGCATCACTAAAAGCATCAATAATATTGACCAATGATGTACTCACCCGATCCATCGGGAAATTAGAAGCAAACATAACGCGATAAGTACCAAAGCTTTTTAGCACATGGGTAATGAGTGGCATGGCTAAATCATAAACTTCTTGTTTACTGGCTACGCGGCCTTGCTTATGAAATTGATGACCTAATACAGGCATAAATAAACCTGACATTTTGGTATAGACATTTGGACATAAGGCTAGTTCAGCCATGTCTTCCTGCCAACGAAATAAAATATTTTCACGGGCAATTTTGGTCAGTCCCGTAAGTGTACCGACTTGACCAAAAAGCCCTGCAGGTGTGCCAAAGTGATCCAGCACAATCGATGTTTCAGGAAACTGTTTGGCTAACGCAATTACATCATTTAATTGAGTGGAATAGACCCAAGCATCAAATGTTAAGTTGAGGTGTGCTAAGGTTTCAAAACCTTTTAGAAATTTTTTATTACGATATAAGTGCGGTTCATCTGCCCAAGCATGAATGTTTTTATCTTCATGCACCGCGGCCATTTTACGAATGCCTTTAAAGCGTGGCGAAGCTTTGCGGTGTAACTGCAAGATCTTTTTAAAATTACTGTCTCGTGGGTCTGCTGTTGCGACAATGCCACCCAGTTTGACTGTTTCTTGGTTAAAGGATAAAGACTCAATAAAATGGGTTTCATCCACAACGCCTTTGCCTTTGTTTTTATGCCAACGGGCTTCAACATGCACGACTTGTTCGACCAAGTAATGTCCAATATCTTGCATATAATTTTCAGGTAAATAAGGCGCAGTAATATGATTGGTTAACCCAAGCGTTTCGATCAGCTCATCGGATTTAACCAGACGCACAAGCTTATCTAGTAAGTAGGGATGCTTAGCCAATAATTTAACTGCCAAAGCAGCTGAATAGGGCATGTGAGAAGCATCCCATTGGTGAATATGCGCGTCAATAATTGCAAAATCTAGTTGTTGCATATTTATGCCTAATTCAGCGTGTCCTTAATCTTTACCATACTGCAAAGTATGATTGCTTTGAATGACCTTTTATCCAAAAAATAGCGAGCTAAAAAAAGCCCTGACGGGCTTTTAATTATGTGATCAATGTTTGTGATCATGGTCATGCTTATTGGCATGAAATTCTTCGTTATGACGGAAGCGAAGATAGTTTTCAAACTGTTCGCAATATTCATCGTAGTTATCTTCAAGCATCATTTGAAACTGTTGCATGATGTAAGACATGACTTGATCTTTAGCATCACGCATTTCATTGCCATCTTTAAAGTTATTGGCTGCGACCCACGTATTAAAACGAGCCGTACCAAATAACATTGCAGCACTGACTTGCCCACGTATTTCAGTTGGCTTTACTTGCGAACCTTTTTCAAGACGGCAAAAGTCATTGGCATGTTTAATAAATTCATCAGCACGTTCAAAAAAAGCAGCATTTAACGCTTCTTCTTCGGTTACATCTGTTGCTTCAATCTTTTGAACCATGAACTTTTCCTGCAAAAACGATCTAATGCCATATTATAGGCAAAGGCTTGCAGAAACTAAACCTTTGGCTTAATCTAAAAATAGCCTAAGTATAAAAATGGATAATGTAATGCAAGATGCTATTGCGGTACAAAGTTTAAAAAGTGACATCGCCTTATTACGTCAAAATATTTGGCCGCCTGTAAATTTAGCCAATGTTGAAGGCTTGCCTATTTATTATGGTTCCAAGGCCGAAGTTGAAGAATATTATCGTCAATGGACAGGACTCATTGAAAGGGCACAGGATTTATTCCAACCGTTTATGCAGGATGAAGTGGTAGATGCAATTCATTTACCCAGTCATTTGAATTTGCCTTTATTTTATTTTCATGTGGATCGGATTCGGATTAATAAAACCCGTGCCAAAGAGTCGAAGACTTTTCGTGGGATTGCCAGTTTGATAGATAAATGTGGACAATATGAAGCTGAACAGATTCAGGCGATGCAAGCTTGGTTAGAAAGTGATGATACTGCTGCGTTAGTTGCGCACCGTGAATTTATTGACCTGCGTACCTATGTGTTTCAGCATGGGCAAAGTGACTATACGCGGACTCGGTTTTATGTAAATGGTATTGTACTCAGTACAGAGCCACACTTTGAATTGGTCGATGCACGTGATAAGCCACGTAAACAGCGTAACGATAGTTATAGCGATCCATTGGCTGATAATAATACGTGGAAAATTTTCGGCAAATATCGCTAACTTATGGTGATATTTGATTTTCTTTTATGACCAAAAAGTATTCGTTTTGGAAAATGTTACTAAATGCTGCTCGACTTGTTGCAGGATGTATTTTTTTTCATTGGCAATCCAACCGAGGACAAACCACACTTTTTGTTTGCGCTTAACAATGTCTAGAAACATCGTTTCAGCCACAATTAAATCGTTATATTGTCCCAAACTTTCTTGTAGCGGTTTTAAGTCCTTGAGATAGTTTTTAATGGCTTTGTTTGGATAGAGTGAGGCAATAAATTCGACACAATAACGTAAACGTTTGACTCGTTTACGGGTGCGATGTCGTGACGGAATATCCAGCTCGAGAAATTGGTCGGCGTCTTTGCAAATTTGCTGATGCAATTTCTGGAGTTTTTTGGCGATATCTTTTTTTAAGACCGTCTTTTTTTGCTTTTTAGCGGGTTGATGCACGAATCGCAGTAACGCTAACATTAACTGAACCGTATCTAAAGCACGTAAAGATGCATCAATCGGAACATTATTTTCCTCTGTAGCGGGTGGAAGCTGAGTGAAAGGCGCGCCTGCTTGTTGTAGCTGTGGGATGAGACCTTCATTTAAGGCATCACGGTCTCGAGTTGAACCGAGTTGACGAAACAGTGTCGCAAGTTGTTGTTGCCAGTTTGGGGCAACATCATTTGACCAATCGCCAAAAATGCGTAAAGCACTTCTTAAGCGGCGAATCGCGACACGCGTTTGGTGTACATGTTCATGCGTATAGTGTTCAGAAGCAATGGCTGTGGCATTCGGCAATAGATGTTGTAAGCTATTATTTACAATTTGTTTTAATGCGGCATCGGGAGAGTCTTGTCGATTAAGTTGCAGTGGAGTTGTAAATTGCACAGTTGTAGTCTTTAGGTTTTGGCTTAGACAATCACCACGCTGTGCTTTGCTTCTCACATCCAGCCATAAATCATATTGTTTAACCCACGGTTGGATAAATTGAATGAAGTTGGGGATAGCACCTTTTTTAAGTTCAAATTCAAGCTCATAAATGGCTAATTTTTGCTTGTCGTGACGAATTTCCCCCCGATCCAAACTAACTTCAATTTCTGCATGATTATAATGCACCACATAAACGAGGCGATTTACATCTGTTTCAAATTGCATGCTTAAATTTTTAGCCTGTTTGCCTAAAGCATGCTCTAGCACTTTTTTTGCCTGTGGATGTGATTGATAAATTTTGAGATTTAAAGCGGGATGTTCTAGTGGTCCTAAATCAATTTCTAATTCAAAGCGTTCTAAATGATGCTCACTCGATGTTTTTAAGGTTTGTATCCAATGTGTGTCTTCAAGGCGTTGTCGCAATGAAATATGCTGTTGAGCTAAATGTCGTTCGGGGGTGTCGTAGTATTGTGCGAATAGTGAACGCGGCTGCGCATTTTTAGCCAAAAACAGTTGGTAGAGTTTTTTTTGATGTTGCGCGGGAATCTGAAATTTTAATTCAACTTCTAGCATATCAAAACTCCTGACATTTTATTATTCATGTCGTTCTATTTTAATTGTAAGTCAGACCGAAAAAAATAGTAGTAGTGTTATGCTGAAAAGGAGATCAAGCATATCGTCCAAAATAGCGAGAATTATTCGAATAGAGAACCATATGCTTTAATTTTAGGCTTTGGATGACTTACTTAATAAATTTTCGGCTGACGAGGAACTGTTCGGTCGCTTCAAGTAAATGCTGCGCATAAACCTCTTGTTTCGCGGTGAGCCAACCCAAAACAAACCAGTCACTGGCTTCAAGTTCAGTTTGTTGAATATACGCTGCGGAAGAAGCCAGAATTTGATATTCACTGGCTGCAAGCTGAGCATCATTTAAAGCTTTGCTGTATTTTTGCAAATTTTTAACATCATAAATCGAGGTTAAAATAGGGAAGCTAAATTTTAACTCATGAATTTTAGTGGATAATTTATCGAGGCTTTCAAAGTCAGCAATATCGGCACTGGCTAAACTGTCTTGTAATTGCTTGTATTGATTTTGCAATGTATTTTGAGCAAACCATTTTAAATCGTGGCTTTGAGGCTTTTCCTCATGCTCTAAACTAAACATCAAGAGTTCCAAATAGTGATGTACGTTTTGTGTTGAGCGAACTAAATTGGACAATTTTTCTTTGGCATACAAAATATCTTTGGTCAGATTGGATGCGGTGTTGGGATTTTGTAAGAAAGCCCCCAAAGTTGTTTGCATGTGTTCCAAATGCTGTAAATGATCAAACTGTTGTTTAAATGCACCCAGTTGCATGGCCCATTTATCCGAAACAGCTTCATTCCAATCTTTAAATAAAGATAGCGTTAAATTCAAATGATCTAAGGCAATTTGGGCTTGTTGAACATGTTCTTTTTCCGCCACGACAGCTGAAATGGCCGCAATATTTGGCAGTAAATGTTGTAATTGTTGAGCAATCAGAAGTCGTAAGTTTTTGTTGGCAGCGTCTTTTTTACTTAAAGTAAATTCTTTTGCTGATTTTGCCGGACTGACTTTTTGATGTTTAGCTAAAAGATGGCCTACTTCAGCTTTACTACGAACATCTAACCAAAGTTGGTATTTTTTGACCCATTCAAAACTAAAGGCTAAAAGAGCTTGGATTGAACCTGCTTTAAGCTCAAATTCAACTTCATGAACCTCACGTTGTGCAGTTTCAGTACGGACTTCACCGACATCTAAACTGACCTCAATGTCAGTTTCTTCAAATTGAAGAACACGAAAAGTGCGCTGAATATCCGTCTCAAATTGTAATTTAAGTTGTGCTTGTGAGTTGCCCAAAGCATTGTTAAGGATTTGCTGTGCTTCAGCATCGTTATTATAAATAGTTAAATCAAGCTCTGGTGCTTGCTCTTGTTCACCAAGGTCGTAATTGTGCTCAAAGCGGTGTAAATGGCTTTTTCCAGCAGCCTTTAATGTCTGAATCCAACGCGTACCTTCTAATCGTTGTCTTAAGGCAACACCATGTTGTGAAAGCAAGCATTCTTCAGTGTCATAATACTTTGCTTTAAGTTGAATAATTTCTGATTTTTTAGGATCTAATGCTTTGAGTAAAGCATTACGTCGTGCTTCAGGAATTTGAAATTTTAATTCAACTTCGACCATGATCTTTCATCCTAATTTTTTGACGCTATGTTAGACATAAAAAAACGTCATCTTTGCGGTACAAATGCGTTATGAAAAAATGATTCTTAATAGCGCTTGAATTGTATTCTTTCTTTTAAGCCTTCAATTGTAGCGAAAATGATTTTTCATGTAAGACTTGACGACGCGATTCTTCTGTCATTGCATTTGAAATGAACAAAAAGTTATCGCTAGGAATACTTTTGTTTGTATGGAAAATAGGCTAACGTAAAGAAAAATAAACAGGATGATAAAAATGAATGCACCCGTAGAGCTTAAATTGGAACTTAATCCGCAACCAGAATTTCAGCTGCCGATTCACAATTATCATGAATTTTATCGATTTTATTTAACCGAGCATCGAAATATCATCAGTCGCCGTTTACACGTATTTGGAAGTAGTGTCGGTATATATTTCTTTAGCAAAGCGATTCGTCAAAGAAAGCTAAAATATTTTATTTATGGGCTGTTATCTGGCTATGCCTGTGCATGGGGCGGACATTTCGTTTTTGAGAAAAATAAACCGGCTAGTTTTAAACAACCAATCTATAGTTTTATTTCGGATTGGCGTATGTTTTCCGATGTATTACGAGGAAATTTAAGTTTAAAAGACCGCTCATTGGATAAAATTTCAAGCTAATGAGAGAACTGAAGCATGATTTAGCCATCATAATAATGATGGTATGAAAAACAAGTCGCACTTTGATCAAAAATTTAAACTGCTTAGGGCTTGCAAAAATAGAATGAATCTTCTATTAATAGTTATATGTTGAATTGTTGATCTTTTAGATTAAACAAAAATACAAATTTAAAGCTTTCCAAGCCTAGAGCGACCTTTCTCTGGGCTTTTTTTATGCATGAATTTATAGCGAAAATTTACAGTATTTTATCGTTGGAGAAATACATTTTTATTGGTTTAATGGATTGAATTGAAATAGGTTTTAGCTAAAATAGTTGACTCTCTAATTCTTTGTCCGCTTCCCCAAGCGCGTTTTATGACAAAGCATTAGAAAGTCAATTCGTTGTTTTGTTCCAAGTTACTATTTTTTTGTTTATGGTTATTCTGTAGTTGTATTAAATCGTTTAATTTGCATTCGATCTATCCCTGAAAATAGGTATTTCCCGCTGAATAATGGGAAATGTGATATTAATTACAATTTTCTAAGTTTTTCATCCGTATATCGTTAGCAATCAATTGCTATTTGCCTGAAATGCACTGAATCTGGTTAATCTTGTGCATATAATAGGGGCAGTTTTAATTTTGGCAGTTTTTTATGCGCGGTTTATATCTTATTACCAATGATGATCCTTTAGAAGTTTTACTTGCAAAGTTGGAAGGTGCTTTTGCAAATGGTGGCATAGCCGTATTGCAATATCGCCGTAAGAAAGTCACAAAAGAAGATCAAGTTTACGAAGTGGAATATATGAAAGCCTTGTGTGCTGAATATGCTGTTCCTTTTGTGATTAATGATGATCTAGAAATGGCAGTTAAATATGGTGTTGGTGTACATTTAGGGCAAGATGATGGCTCAATTGCAGATGCTGCCGCACAATTGCCTCAAGGTGTACTTATTGGTTGTAGTTGTAATAATTCACTCGAACTGGCTGAACAAGCCATTGCAGAAGGTGCAAATTATGTGGCATTTGGTGCAATTTATGCCACTGATACTAAACCTGAAGCAGGCAATATTGGTCTGGAAACATTAAAGCAAGCAAAAGCCAAGTTGAATGTACCGATTTGTGCCATTGGTGGTTTAACGGTTGAAAATTCCGATGTTGTGATTACAGCAGGCGCAGACTTATGCGCGGTGATCAGTGATATTTTAGGTCGTCCAATGAATCATATTCCTGAACGTTTAGATGAGTGGTCTGAACTTTTTAGTGCGACGGTTTAAGCAGTTTTTTTATTTTTGTAGTTGAATTTTTAGTTGAGTAAATTGATGAGCTTATCTCCAAAGCAAGAACAATTGTTTAAACAAGCCAGCAAACATATTCCAGGTGGGGTGAATTCACCAGTACGTGCTTTTAATGGGGTGGGTGGTACGCCTGTATTTATCGAAAAAGCCAAAGGTGCGTATTTATACGATGTCGATGGTAAGCGTTATGTCGATTACGTGGGTTCATGGGGACCGATGATTTTAGGGCATGCGCATCCAGCCATCATCAAAGCAGTTCAAGATGCCGCTGTGGATGGTTTGAGTTTTGGTGCGCCCACGGTTCATGAAACCACTTTGGCAGATATTATTTGTGAAATTATGCCGTCGATTGAATTGGTTCGTATGACCAATTCGGGGACTGAAGCAACCATGACCGCCATTCGTCTAGCACGTGGTTATACCGGTCGTGACAAGATTGTAAAGTTTGAAGGTTGTTACCACGGTCATTCAGACTCGCTTTTGGTTAAAGCCGGCTCGGGTATGTTGACCAATGGTGAAGGTGAAGCGACTTCTGCGGGTGTGCCAGCAGATTTTGCTAAGCATACGCTCACACTTCCATACAATGATATTGCGACACTGAAAGAATGCTTTGCTAAATTTGGACATGAAATTGCTGGGGTGATTGTTGAACCTGTAGCGGGTAACATGAACTTGGTTATACCAATTGATGGTTTCTTACAAGCAATTCGTGATGTGTGTGACGAACATGGTTCAGTGTTTATTATTGATGAAGTGATGACGGGTTTCCGTGTCGGTTTAGGTGGTGCTCAGGCGCATTATGGCGTAACACCTGACTTGACGACTTTAGGTAAAATTATTGGTGCAGGCTTACCCGTCGGTGCATTCGGTGGTAAACGTGAAGTGATGGAATGCATTGCGCCACTGGGTAAAGTTTATCAAGCGGGGACATTGTCAGGTAATCCATTGGCGATGCGTGCCGGTATTGAAATGTTTAAACATTTACGTGCCGAAGGTTTCTATGAAAACTTAACTGCACAATTAGCAAAATTACTGGCGGGTTTACAAGTTGCTGCGGATGAAGCAGGGATTCCATTCAAGACTCAACAAGTGGGCGGGATGTTTGGTTTGTACTTTACCAATCAGACAGACATTACCAGCTTTGATTCAATGTTGAAATGTGATGTTGATGCCTTCCGTAAATTCTTCCACGGTATGTTGAAACGTGGAGTCAATCTTGCACCATCAGCATTTGAAGCTGGATTTATTTCGATTGCACATTCTGATGAAGATATTGAATTTACTCTACAGGCAGCACGTGAAACTTTTGCTGAAATGAAATCGGTTTAATCCAATAGTTTTCAGCTCAATTCAATTGATTAATTGATCATAAAGCTCGTGGTTGAAGGACTACGGGCTTTTTATTTTTATATGACTTAGTTAAGGATATAAACGTGAAAACCAAACATTACTTAATGCTGGAAGATGCTGAGTTGATATTAAATTACGCCCATCAATATGCAATACAACATGCATTTAATGTCAGCATTGCGATCGTGGATGAAACAGGCACTTTATTGGCAATGAAGCGTATGGATGGTGCTTCACCCATGACTTCAAACTTATGTTTAGAAAAAGCCAAATGTTCAGCCATTAGCCGTCGTCCATCAAAATTATTTGAAGATCTTATTAAAAATGGTCAGATGGGTTTTCTGACTATGGATAGTTTTTCTGGCATGTTGGAGGGTGGAGAACCGATTTTATATGCAGGGCAATTGGTTGGCGCTGTTGGTGTGTCAGGAGTCAAATCCTTTCAGGATGCAGAAATTGCGCAACATGCAATTCAGGCTTTTTTGGCAAATATGCCTGAATAAGGGATATATTGAGAATCGACACAATCAGGGTGTAGAGATTAACTGTAAAAATTTCTTGGCACTTCTTCTTATGCGGGGGCAGATTTTGACTAGGGTATTTAGACCCCCAATTCTATTTTTCAACCAATTGAAATAATTTTGAGTCAAAATCGGAAAAACCGTCGTCAATTCTAGTATTGAGCATTGTAATTCTGTGGCAAGCTTTCTATTATTGCTGGCTTGTTTTCGCGATCAGCTTGGAATTGAACATTGAGTAATTTTCTAACCGAACACCTGATACATCGTGATGAAGATTTTATGGTGATCCATAAACCTGCGGGTGTACTCACCGTTCCCGGCAAAACTGAAGATTTACAAGATTGCGTGATCAACAGATTATTAAAAATAGAACCTAAAACCTTATTGATTCACCGTTTAGATCGTGATACTTCGGGTATCTTGGTTTTTGGTTTGACCAAATGGGGACAAAAAACCATTTCCCGTCAGTTCCAAGAACGTCAAACAGCAAAAACATATCAAGCCGTTGTGGCTGGACATTTGGTCGGTGAAGGTACTGTTGACGTGCCTGTGGTTTACGACCCTGAACATCCGCCATTACATATTACCGATATTCATCATAACAAGCCTGCATTAACGCATTGGCAAGTCATTGAACATTTTGAAATTCAAGGGCAGGCGGTCACGCGTGTCAAACTTACTCCGATTACAGGTCGTTCACATCAGCTTCGCGTACATATGCAGTATCTGGGTCATCCGATTGTGGGGGACACTTTATATGCGACACTGGAACAGCAACAGTTGATTCTACGTCTATGCTTACATGCTGAACACTTGGGTTTTTACCATCCTCAAACAGAGGAACTTGTGGAGTTTTATTATCCTGTTCCTTTTTAAGATAAAAACTTTTTAATCGTCATCGAATTTGCTCACTTTTTAGTGGGCTTTATGTCAAAATATATTGCTTAAAGACCTATTTTTTTGCTCAAATACTAATCAGGTTTTGAGTTTAAAATTAGTGTCCTCATTTTTAGATAAAGGTGGAAAAATTGCATCAGTTTGCTATTGGTCAGCGTTGGTTATCAGATACAGAAACAGAGCTTGGTTTAGGGGTTCTTATTGATGTAGATGAACGATCGGTTAGCATTTTATTCCCGAAAAGTGATGAAACACGTGTGTACGCACGTAATAATGCACCTTTATCGCGTATTGTTTTTAACATTAAAGATGAATTACAAGATCAAGAAGGCACCAAGTGGCTGGTTGAATCTTTTGAAGATCGTCATGGTGTAGTTCGTTATAACGTGGTGCGTACTTTAGAAGATGGAACTGAAGAGCGTAAATCATTAAACGAAACACGTATTGGTGCGCATATTCAGCTGTCTAAACCACTTGATCGTTTGCTTGCTAGTCAAATTGATTATAAAGAATGGTACGACCTTCGTATTGAAGCTTTGCTTATGCAAGCCAATATGAAAGCAAGCCCATTACGTGGCATGGTCGGTGCGCGTGTCGGTCTAATTCCACATCAGCTATATATTGCTCATGAAGTCGGGCAGCGTTTTGCACCCCGTGTTTTACTTGCCGATGAAGTGGGTTTGGGTAAAACCATTGAAGCAGGTTTGATTATTCATCAGCAACTTAAAACAGGCCGTTCAGAACGTATCCTGATTTTAGTGCCAGATTCACTGCAATATCAGTGGATGATTGAAATGCGCCGTCGTTTTAATCTACAGTTCTCTTTATTTGATTTAACCCGTACAGCATCGATTAAAGAACATGATCCCGATTTAAATCCATTCTTGACTGAGCAATGTATCATTGCCAGCGTGGACTTAATGGTCGATCACGATGATTTACGTGAACAAGCACTAGAAGCGGGTTTTGACTTGCTTGTGGTCGATGAAGCACATCATTTGATGTGGAGCGAAGAAGAAGGTGGTAATGACCGTTACGACCTTGTTGAAGAACTGGCTGAGAAAACACCAGGTGTTTTACTGCTGACAGCGACACCTGAACAATTGGGTGTAGAAAGCCATTTCGCGCGTTTACGTTTACTTGATCCACAGCGTTTTAGTTCACTTGATCGTTTCTTAGATGAAGAAGTGCAATATCACCACACTGCAAAAATTGCAGAAGTGTTGATGTCAGATATGCCTTTAGAACAAGGCCATTTATCTGCGATTGAAGGCTTGCTTGGGCATAGCATTCAGGATGAGCCAGAACAACGTTTCCGTGCTATTCACGAATTATTAGACCGTCATGGTACAGGTCGTATTTTATTCCGTAATACCCGTGAAGCGATTCAAGGTTTCCCAGGTCGTGACTGTCAACCTGCTGCATTACCTGCACCAGCACACTGGTCTAAAGATGGTAAATTACGTGAACAAATGTGGCCTGAAGAAGTACAGCTTGATGGTGCTTGGATGGAACATGATCCACGTGTCATGTGGCTGATGGAAATGCTCCGTACAGGGCTGAAACACAAAAAAGTATTGCTGATTGCACGTACTGGACCTGTGGTTGAAGCTTTGGAAAATGTACTGCGTTTACATGCTGGTATTCGTACGGCCATGTTCCATGAAGGCATGAGCTTACTTGAGCGTGACCAAGCAGCTGCATATTTCGCTGAAGATTCTTACGGTGCACAAATTTTACTCTGTTCTGAAATTGGTTCTGAAGGACGTAACTTCCAGTTTGCCTCTGACCTGATTTTATTTGATTTACCGGCGAACCCAGACGTTTTAGAACAACGTATTGGCCGTTTAGACCGTATTGGTCAAGAAAACCGTATTCAAATTCATGTGCCATATTTAGTGGGGACAGCGCAAGAACGTATGTTCCGTTGGTACAACGAAGGTTTAAATATTTTTAGTAATATTTCACCTACGGCTCAAACACTGCAAGAAAACTTCATTATTAAATTAAAAGATTGTTTATTGGCTGATTTGGGTCAACAGTTTGAAGATTTACTGGAAGAAGTCTGTGTGCAGCGCGAAGCTTTGGAAGCTGAATTGCAGGAAGGTCGTGACCGTTTGTTAGAATACAACTCTTGTCGTCCGATTGTGGCGCAAGAAATTGTAAAAGCACTCGAAGATTATGATGACAACACCACGTTGCCAATGTTTATGAAGCGCTTTATGGCATCGACCAATATTGATTTTGATGAGCAAAGTAACGGTACGGTGATCATTAAACCAACTGATCAAATGCAGGTTCAAGGTTTAACGCTTGATGAAGAAGGCATGACAGCCACTTTCTACCGTGACCAAGCACAAGCCCGTGAAGATGCGCAGTATTTAACGCTGGAACATCCATTCACAGAAAGTGTAATGGAAATGATTAATACACAAGGCTTTGGTAGTACCAATGTTGCTGTGTTGAAATCTGCGGCATTACCACAAGGTTCGGTGTTATTGGAAGTGTGGTTTAAAGTTGATGTGGTTGCTCCGAAAGCCTTGAACTTACCATCAAGCCTACCGCAACAACTGATTCGTGTTCTATTGAGTGAAAAAGGTCAGGATTTATCGAATAAGATTGCACCCGATATTTTGAAACCTTATTTACATCATTTGGATAGTAATAGCTGCCGTCAGGTAGTGAAAGCGCGTCGTGATGTGATTGAACAACGTTATGTACAAGCTTTGGATATTGCGAAAGCGGCATTGCCAAGCTTTAAACAACAAGCTAAAGAAGTGTATGGTAATAAATGGCAATATGAAATTGACCGTTTAACTTATCTTAAGCAATTTAATCCAAGTATTCGTGAAGATGAAATTGCACGTTTACAAAAATTGCAAAAAGAAGGTATTGGCTTACTCGATGGCTTGTCTGTTACACCTGAAGCGATTCAAGTGCTTGTGGTGGTTAAACCTTAAGATTTGAATGAAAGAAAAGCACCTTCGGGTGCTTTTCTTATTGTCTTGTACTTTGCACTAAACTAGAGGCTTATCTGGCGTTTAGAATTCAGCTTATGTAAAATAGTGCATAAATTTTAAAAACATATAAGAACAATTATGGCTAAATCTTTAGTGACCATGGGGTCTTCAACGACACATGGCGGCATCGTATCTGAATGTGAAAACACATTTATTATCAATGGTATTGCAGTACATTTGCATGGAATGAAACATTATTGTCCCAAATGCCAAGTTGTGGTGTCATCCATTGCAGCAGATCAGTCAACATTGGTAAAAGGGCGAGGCGTTGTACTCGCTGGAGATAAAACCACCTGTGGAGCAACTTTTCTAGCAAATCAGACTTTAGTGGTTTCACAAAAATAATCGTTTTATTAAGTATGCTGTATTGAGCGCAAAATTGACTTTGAAGTCAGCCTATTGATGATTTATTGATTTAATCTGCGCATATTTTTACGTAAGCTAGCAATACGGTTAATCACTTTATCAAAAGAAGAGCACAGTCGAATGGCTGATGAATTATTTATGAAAACAGAAATTCATTTTACTCATGCCAATGGAATTCCTGCGCAAAGTTATCAAAAGTTCTTTACTTATTTTCAGGATGAATTTGATTTAAAGTCCATTCCAATGATTGGAATGAATCCACAGTACCCGATTACCCATGATTGGCGTTATTTGGTCGATCAAATTATTGATGATGTTGAACAGCAATTTCAGGGTAGAAAGGTGGTTGGTCTTGGGCATTCCTTTGGCTCATTATTAACACTCATGAGCGCTTATAAGCGTCCTGATTTATTTTCACAATTGGTGATTATGGATCCGCCTTTTGTGATTGGTTCTAAATCTGCCATGTTTGAGATTGCACAAAAATTAAAACTCAAAGCCATTGATCAATTTACACCGGCAGGTATTACCTTGAAACGCACAGATCATTGGAAAGATCATGCACATGCATATACTTCAATGCGGCATAATCAATTATTCCAACATTTTGATGAAACCTGTTTTCAAGATTTTCTAAACCATGGCCTGCAAGAAGATGCTGAGCGTGGTGGTTTAACTTTGGCTGTACCGAAGGTCGTTGAAGCTGAAATTTTTCGAACTGTACCTGCATGGTGGTGGCGTACACCAAGAAAAGCACCTGTTGTACCTGTCCATTTAATTAGTGCAAACAAGAGTCCATTTTATAAACAAGGTTTTCCACAAGGCATACAAAAGACTTATCAGATTAATTATAGTTTGATCCAAGGTGGACATATGTTCCCATTAGAACAGCCTGAAAAGACAGCCGAATTGGTTAAACACATTATTGCTCAACAAAAAAATTAATGAAAAATGATGCTAAAGGAGTAGAGGGAATACTCAATAAATGATAACGCCTCAGTATAAAGTTATTAATTTATTTTGGCTTCATCCAAATGACGTGCGCCTTCTAAAATCATGCGAATCATGATCATAGTTTGTTCTGCTATTTCTTTACGTTCATTGATTGGGATGTCGATGAGTTTAGCGCCCATATTAAACACCAATTGCGTAATGGCTTTTGCTACCAACTCAGGATGGCACAGTCTACTGTTATTTAAGCGTTCTAATAAAATTAGATCGTCTTTGAGTTCTTGCTGAAAATAATTTAACTGGCGTTCAACGGCTAATTTGTATGAGGTAGAACCAGTATAGGCTTCACGAAGTAATAAACTTAAATTACCTTCATCTGCATCCAATTGTTCAATAAAAACCTCAACAGAACTGCGAATGATACTGTTTTGTTTCGAGGCTTTTAAACGTGCTTCAAGTAAAATTTGGCGTAATACATTGCCTGAACGATCAATTAATTCAATTGCAAGCTCATCTATATCTTTGAAATGTCGATAAAAACTATTCGGAGCAATGCCTGCTTCTCGGGCAACTTCACGCAGACTTAAGGATGAAATACTTTTTTGAGGACCAATTAAATTGAGTGCAGCTTGAAACAGTTCTTCTTTGGTAATCGTTGCTTTTCGACCGACGGTGCGGACAACAACTGGCTCATGCGCAAAATTTTGTGCATCAATTGTGGCAGTAACGTTTTTTTTAATTGAAGACTGATTCATATTTTTCAAGAGATTAGAGACACTCAGACATTATAGCGGTTGCTTGGTCACATGGGAAATGAATAGAAACAATACAAGTGTATATACAAATATATATACACGTGTATAATAATATAAATTCAATCGCGTGGTATCTGACTATGCATGTTTTAGAAAAAACCAAATCTCCCCTAGGTTCACTTGCTGAAATTGTTATTGATCAGCATGCAGCTAATTTTTGGTTGCAAAAATTTAACTCCCTTTGGTCTCTCAATCAGGCATTGGGCAAAATTGTTCAAAAAGAAAATTCTGCTCAAAACATGGTGAGTTTAACCATTCAGTTCAATCGTCATTTCGATGTAGGGCAAGCTGGACAGCATCATCCGATCTTTGTGCGTGTTAATGGTACTCGCTATGAACGTAGCTACAGTTTGACTCAACTGGATGCACAACATGTGCTATTAACCGTTAAAAAAGTTGATCAGGGTAAAGTTAGTTCTTGGTTAGCTGAGCAGTCTAAAGTCGGTGATATCCTTGAATTCGGGCGGCCTTATGGCGACATGCTGTTACCTGTACAAGCTCAAGCGATGGTATTGCTGGCTGCGGGTAGTGGTATTACGCCAATGTTTAGTTTACTCAAAGCATTATCCAAGACCAATCGGATGGCTCAAGCACCGATAAAATTATTGTATTGGGTGAGAGAATATGCCGATGTTGCTTTTAAAGCACATTTTGAGAAGCTCGCTGAACAATATCCTAATTTTACATTTCAAGTTTTTTATACCCAAGAAGAGGATGCTGGTGAGCGTTTAAATGTAGCGCATACCGCATTAATTTCAAATATCGAAAATAACGTGGTCTATGCTTGTGGTCCATCTGGATTTGTAGCGCAGGCTGAACAGTTATTTGCACATGCTCAAAGTTTTAAAAGTGAAGCTTTTAGTATGACACCGATAGAGAGTTCTGATATTGGTTTTGTAAATGTAACTTTGCTGAAATCTAAAAAAGTCATTGCCATTCCAAAAGGTCAGTCCATTTTAACCAGTTTAGAACAGCAAAATATCAAACCCACTCATGGTTGCCGTATGGGTATCTGTAATAAATGTGTCTGCAATAAAGTTGAAGGTTCAACCAAAAATATGGTGAATGGCAGTCAAAATGCAGAACCGGGTAATGTATTGAAAATATGTGTCAACTCAGCTCAGTCTGACCTTGTTATTGATTTATAAGTGAGTCCAATATTATGAATATGCCGATTAAAATGCAATATTTTAAAAATCCTAAAAATGGCGAGCTTACTCAATCTCAACTCGATGCTTTAGCACGTGAGCTGGATGCAATTAAACAAGAAGTCTTAGATGATATTGGCGAAAAAGATGCTCAATATATTCGCCGTGTTTATTCAACTGTGCGTTATTCATCAATCGCGGGTCGTGCCTGTTTATTTGCAGGTTGGTTTCCGCCAGCATGGCTTTTAGGTACGGCTTTACTTGGTTTTTCTAAAATCATGGAAAACATGGAGTTGGGTCATAATGTTATGCATGGTCAATATGACTGGATGAATGATCCAAAATTCCATGGTTCAACTTATGAGTGGGATATTGTGGGTACAGCGGATAATTGGCGTCAAACCCATAACTATAAACATCATACTTATACCAACATTAAAGGTATGGATGACGACATTGGTTATGGATTATTACGTCTTTTCCCTGAACAGCGTTGGAAACCGGGCTTTCTTTTACAACCTATTTATGCCATTCCATTTTGTTTGCTATTCCAGTGGGGAGTTGCAATTCAAAACCTTGAAATTGGCAAAGTGTGGTTTGGTCGTAAGACGAAACAGGAACTGAAAGAAGAGTGGAAACCTTTACAGACTAAAATCACTAAACAATTGTTTAAAGATTATGTGTTTTTCCCCTTAATTGCAGGTCCAGCGGCTTTGCCTGTGTTAGCGGGTAACTTCGTTGCGAATGGTATTCGTAATATTTGGACATTTAGTATTATTTTTTGTGGTCACTTCACTAAAGACGTTGAAGTGTTTCCAAAAACAGTACTGGAAAATGAAAGTCGCGGTCATTGGTATATGCGTCAGATTCGTGGTTCATCGAACTTAACCGGTTCAGAAGCCTTCCATATTTTGACAGGGCATTTAAGTCATCAAATCGAACATCATTTATACCCTGATATTCCAGCACGTCGCTATCGTAAAATGGCACCGAAGGTACAGGCTGTATGTGAAAAGTATGGCTTGAATTACAACAATGCCAGCCTATTGAAACAGTATGGTAGTGTACTTAAACGTATAGCAAAATATGCATTTCCATTTAAGAAATAAATGAAATATTGCACCAAGAAACCACTTTAAATGAAGTGGTTTTTTTAATGGTGGATATGCGCTTTAAGTGTTTTAACTAAATGTGCATAATTGCCTTTTTTTGCTTTATCCAATACATGTGTGATTTCTTGCTGACTCCAATTTTGATTTTTAGCCTGATGGAAAAATAAGGACAGCAACACAAATGGATTTTCGCCAAAACGAATATATACACCTTTGACCTGTTTGGGGGGATTAAATAAATTCATTATACATTTACCCTTATTTATTGTTTGTTATGCGCTATATTTATTATTTATGTAGATACTATCACAGTATTTTTTTTCAAGAAAACATTAGTTTAATTTAAATTTTTGTTCAATTTTGATAGTTCTATTTATTGTTTAGATCGAAAAAGGAATCTACGGAATGTTTTGCGCTTAAATGGCAATTTGAATACTGTTTGGTAATGGCGGCAGTGTTTTATTGACACCGATCATATAGGCATGATGTGCAAGAGCCAGCATTTCTTTATCTTCACGACTGTTGCCATAAGCATAAATCACTGCATAATCGTCTAAAGAATAATTTTCTAAAATACGTTGTCTTTTCTGTTCTGAACTACAATCTGGCGTTGTGTATTGTCCCGTATATAAATTATTGATTTTTTCAGTCTGCGTACAAATTAAATCAATATTTAATAAGCGACAGACCGGTTCAAGATATATATCTACCGATGCTGAAACCAGCACAACATCATGGCCTAAAGCTTGATGTTGCTTCAATTGCTTAAGTAATGCAGGATTCAGTTGAGACATTAAGCTGGTTGCATATTCTAGAGCAACTTGTTGTAACTCTAGCGCATCTGCATGCATAAACATTGCGTTAAATAATTTAGAACGCATTGCATGTGCAGGGTAGGCATTTAAATAGTAGGCTTGGATCCACGGTAGGATTTTAATCCCTTGTTTGACGATATGCCGTTTAGATAGCGCATAGAATATAAACCCCGTGAAACTATCTTTTGTACACAGGGTTCCATCAAAATCGAAGAGCGCTAAATTTTTATTCTTTTTGCTCGTTGCATACATGATTGGTATCTTCCATTTACGCGTGTTGCAAACCAGTTGGTATTATAGTCACGGCTAAGTTTAGGGCCAGAAATAACGACCTCAGGCATGATAGCATAGATAGGTTCTTTACCTGTTTTCTCTTTGTAGAGCTTGGCTACTGCACGGTATGTTGCTGTATCTTCAAAATTTTTAGATTTTTCTTTCTTTAAGTCCGTACGGATTTGACGTGGTGTGACCAAGATGTTATTGGCTGCGAAAACACTGATTAGTTCACGTTCAGATTGGCTGCTGACAGAGCGAATTGAACCATCTTTGTTGTAAAGCAACAGGTCTCCATCTAAGTCTAACTCAGCAACTGTAAGATCATTGAGCATACTTTGGAATGCTGCATTACGACTTGAATACATACCTGAATTATAGTCTGCAAAACGATAAATCGCTTTATCATAATCCGCTGGGTACATCATTAAGCGATGAATACCATAATACAAACCGCCATATTGGCTATATAAGTCCGTGCGTAATTCGGCAATATTGCCGCCTTGGCGTTTGTGCTCTTTGGCATAGCCAATATGAACTTGCATTGAACCCAATGTGGTAATTGGATTTAACTTTTCACCAATGTCTTGTCCCACTAATTTTGCTGCACCCGTTAATGCACTCACATGGTAATGCTTGGACATATAAGCAAAAATTTCGCGATATAGCTCATCGAGTTCACGTTCAGTTTTGACCCGACGCATTTGACTTAAATAGTTATCTTCAGGACTCGGCTGATTTTTTAAAACTTCTTGAAAATAACCGGCCACTGTTCCGCCCAAGCCATCTCCTAATTTATCTTTAAATTTTTCTTCTAAACGGTCTTGGACTTCTTTCACTGCTTTTTCACCTAAACCCGGAACTTGTGGGTCAGCGACAAAGTTAGATTCTTGATCTACGACAGCGACAATACTACAAATATTTTTTTTAGTTTGAGGAATATCAAGCTGATCGGTGATACTAAAAATATCTTTAGCCCACGAATTACGATTGTTCACACGTGGTGGGATGAGGCGTTTAATTTGATCTTCTTCTAAAGTCGGTTCATTATTTTTTGACCACCAAGAACCATCTCCACATGCCACTAAACTTAGCGACAATGCAAGGATACTCAAGGATTTAAGATGAGATGAAATAAAAAGAGTTTTTTTCATAAGGATGAAAACATGTTCCAAAAGGATGAGCCAATACAGTAGATGCAGTATACTATGTCGGTCGAAAAAGTGATGAATTTATATGTATATTGGTCCATATCAACTGTCAAATAATTTAATTGTCGCTCCGATGGCAGGTGGGACGGACATTTATTATTAAACCATATACTTCAATAACTTAATTGATTCTTTGTGGCGTATGGCGTAATAAAGGCGTAAAAAAATGAAGTGAAGTTAATTCACTTCACTCCAGTTTCGTTGCGATTCTTTCTGTAGTGAATCAAGCCAAACAGCAACATTTGCTATATTCACAAAGTACTCAGATTTGTTGCCATCAATTTTAAAAGCAGGAAAGGGAAGTTTGCATTTTGATGCTCGTTGCTTCGCAGATGCCATATCCATATGTGGCATATAATCTTCCACAATATTCTTTAAAGCCACAACTGGGCTTTTGTATCGAAGAATTAACATCATTGATGTATCGAGTTGATCTTCATTTTTTTTAAGTGCAGCCGCCATTCAAGACACCTCCTTCAAACTTTGAGCAACTTCAGAAGGTAGGTTTGCATCATTCCAAACAGCATATGCAACACAGTCTTCAGCATAGTCATCTGTAACCGCAACTTGACCATTATGACCGCATGACTTGCACTGAATTTTATCGCCATCAAACAAAAAGTCTTCAGTACCTTCGATGGTTTCAACTATTGCCCAACCATGACCACATTTATTGCATTCTTCTAGCCAAAAAACTTCAACTTTATGACTCATGATTTTGCTCCATTTCAATTACATCGTCAGTGAAATCATAAGAGCCGGGGGTGGCAAATTTTTCAGTTGCCCCATATTCTTCTTGCAGATACGTATTGAAAAATTCCGATTTACTCATCACACGAAAACCATCAGGTAAAGCATCTTCTGCTTTTTTAAATATGGACTCTAGTGTTGATCGAGTAGGGTATTGACCAAGCGGAAGCGACATTGTGACAATTGCTTGTTGTTTGGTTTCTTCCTCAACAGCATATACTTTCATTTCAAGTGTGATTGGAGCATTCATCTTCATTTTGCTGGCTCCTGTGTTTCTTCACGCTGTTCAGCAATACAGTCTTCCAAATGTTTTATACATTCAGATTTTGAATTGAATGGGCCTTGCCAACAATCATTGAAATGAATATCCCATTCAACTAAACCATGACGTTCTTCACGATCTATTTGAACAGTTCCGAAAAATGGAACATCATGAGCAAACCAATGTTCATTATCGTCTGTGCCAAATTCAATTTTAGAGTTTTGGGCGACAGCTTCAGCGTTATAAACACCTTCTGCATGCTTGATTAGCCCTGAAACTGACGTACCCTTCATGAACCATGTTTGACCAATCATGCAGTTATTTTCTAAAATCTGTTCAGGCACTGCTTGGGCTTGGGCATCACGTTTCGCATAAAATTCACCAAGTTGCATTGCTTTGGTAATTAGTTGCTCTAGTGTGTCTGCATCTTCATTTGTTAAAAGACTTTCCTCCAAAAATGTATTTTTTATTGACTCAATATCTTGGTCTAATAAATCTATGGATTCTTGGATAGAATTGCTTTCCACAACCTTTGGGGCTTCTGCTTGATAGAAATCTTCTGGCAGTAATATGTAATCACTTTGATCAGTGCACCAAACTCTAAGAAAATGATTGTTTTGACACGTCCAGAAAAATTCAGATTGTCTCTTTATTGAGCTTCCATCATGAGCAGTGCTTTGACTAAAAACATTCTCAAAATACTTAGGCTTGATAACATCACAGCCACCTTCGCAAGCCCATTCCTGATTTGCTTCTAATTCTGGTAATTTACGTATAGCTTTAATTTCCATCACTTCACCTATATCTTTAATTCGCCACGTTGCTTTTTAAGAACTTCAATTAACTTATTAGTAGCGAATTCAATTGATTTTTTAGCGCCACTTGTTGGGAAAAATTGAGCATATTGGCTCATTCCAAGCCACATGATTGAGAATGCAAATACCTTTGCTGATTCAGCGTCTTGCGCTTTCATTTGTTGCAGCATTGGCAAGATAACGATTTTGAAAACTTGTTCAGCAATTTGGTCAGAACTGCCTTCAAATTGATTCATGTTGATTTCGATTTTTTGCTCGTTAGTTCCCATCACGCCACCTCAACCTTTAAAACGTATTTTTTTCCGCCACTGGTGAATAGCACCGGTTCACCTTTTTCCAGCAAGTAGTGGCCGATTGCTTCCAAGTTTTTAGCATTGATGCGGAACTGAATGGGTTTGAGGAATACAATAAAAATCACGATCACTCCGATGAGATGAAAATATATTTCCTTGCTATCTGGATGATCAAGGCTCGATCTCGACACGAAAGTTTAAATCCACAACGTCGTCTTGAAAAACAAGCTGAGTCTTCAAACATACTGAGATTTTCCTCTGTTAAACAAATTTATGCATTTGCCAATAAGTTAGCGGCTTTGCCTGATGTATGCGATGAATTTAGCGTAGCAGGTGAGAGTTACGAGAAACTGGCAAGTCGTATTGCGAAGAAGCTATCTGATCCTAACGAACTTCAAAACTGGAAGCATCACCTTGAGAAGGTTGGTTTCAAGTCAAGTTCAAAAGGCGGTGTAGCATGAATTTCAGCTTACTTCCTCACGAATTGATCATAGACAACTTTGCTGGCGGTGGAGGTACATCAACTGGTTTAGAACAAGCATTTAATCGTTCTGTTGATGTCGCTATAAATCATGATGCTAAAGCACTTGCTATGCATCGTATTAATCACCCTGAGACTAAACATTATTGTGAAAGCGTTTGGGATGTTGATCCAATTGAAGTCACTGGAAATCAACCAGTAGGACTTGTTTGGTTGTCACCAGATTGCAAACATTTTTCTAAAGCCAAAGGCAGTAAACCAGTAGAAAAGAAAATCCGTGGCTTAGCATGGGTTGCATTACGTTGGGCTGCAAAGGTTCGCCCTCGAGTAATCATGCTTGAAAATGTTGAAGAATTTAAAACATGGGGTGATTTAGATGCAGATGGTAAACCTTGTCCAAAACAAAAAGGTCGAACTTTCAATTCGTTTGTGAATGCACTTAAGCGTCAAGGTTATGAGGTTGATTACCGCGAACTGCGTGCATGTGATTTTGGATCACCAACGATTCGTAAGCGCTTCTTTTTAATTGCTCGCCGTGATGGCTTACAGATTAAATGGCCTGAACCTACACATGGAAATCCTGATTCTATCCAGGTGCAGAAAGGACTTTTGAAACCTTGGCGCACTGCTGCTGAGTGTATCGATTGGTCACTTGATTGCCCAAGTATCTTTACTCGTAAGCGTCCATTAGCTACAGCAACAATGGAACGTATTGCAGGCGGTCTAAAGAAATTTGTTTTTAATAATCAAAAACCATTTGTAGTTAATGGTGTTGCTCCAGTATTAACCGAATGTGCTAATGCATCAAATAAACGCTCAATGCCAATTGATGAACCTTTAAGAACAATCTGTGCTCAGACAAAAGGAGGTCATCACGCGCTTATTTCAGCTTTCCTAGCGAAGAATTACACAGGTGTTATTGGTAGTGAATTGAAAGAGCCAGTACATACGATTACTGCTAAAGATCACAATTCGCTTGTGGTTAGCCATTTATCAAAAATGAAAAATGGGTGTATTGGTCAGGATCTTGATGATCCGATGCATACACTTACAACCGTAAATCAATTTGCAGAAGTACGAGCATTTTTAACTGCATTTTATGGAAATGAAAAAGACGGTAATTCTGTTGATGAGCCTTTAAGAACAATTCCAACACGCGATCGTTTTGGGTTAGTAACCATTGGGCAGCAAGACTATGAAATATCAGATATTGGTTTTCGTATGTTGCAACCGGTTGAGCTTTTTAAGGCGCAAGGATTTCCAGACTCTTACATTTTCACGCATGGCACAAATGAGCATGGTGAACAAATCACACTAACAAAGACTGAGCAAACAAGAATGGTTGGTAATTCTGTTTGTCCTCAATTAGCGCGTGCATTGGTTGAAGCGAATTTCAAACATGAAAATAAATATCGAGGTGCAGCATGAGTACTGAAGCGGACCGCACATACATTAATTTGATGATTATAAAAACTTTAGCGGTAACGAAAGGTAGAACTTCAGTCCATCAAATTCATAAAAGCATCGAGCCAAAAATGGGAATAGGTGTTCGTAGTTTGCAGCGATACATGAAGCATTTGGAAGAATGGGGCTTGGTAAGAGGTGATGGAGAAAATCCTCAAGGGTTCTCATTAACTTTACAAGCAAAAGAATTGATTAATGATATGGCTCAAGGGGCATCAGCATGAACTTAATCGAAAAATTGGGGTTAGGGGTGGCTGAGGCAATAGCATCATGTCTCTTAACCACAGCGATAAACCCAGAGTATTTTTGTTTAGATCCAAAGCAGTACTTCAATGTGGTGGATGGTATTGTTTATTTTTATAACGATGATGAGCAACAGTTTTTTGAATACAAGCCATTGGTTGAGTGTGATTTTGAATATGTATTAATTGCCGACCTCCGTACTGCAATTGCCAATCATGATCTTACTGTCTCGAATTCAAACCAAAACGATAAGCAAATTGATTTGTCTATCAAAAAGGATATTGAAGACCACTGCACCGACATTGGCAACCACATTTCACCACTGACTAGAGTGATTGAGCTATGAGCGAATTTGAAAAATGGAAAGCGAAGCACTTGGCCAGTGGTGAATCGAAAACATGGGTTGAGTGGTGTAAAGAGGCATTTAAAGCAGGTCAGCAAGGCAATCAAGCAATCATTGATGATCTTCAAAACCAACTCAAACTCTGTGGTGAAGAAAATAAGGGGTTAATCAAAACCCTTAATGATGAAAAAAATCGGATTGATGAAAGCAATAAAAGCGCAAGTTTTTTGGGCGAGATTGATGTGGTTTTAGAGGGATGGAAAAAAGACCAGATAAATGGATTGGTAAAAATTCTGCGAGATGAAAATGAAAAGTAAAAGTAAGCGCAGCGCATGGGAATTGTGGACAAAAAGTAATATTGGCAGGTTCTCAGATCCATTTGAAGTGAAGAAAACAAACCGCGCATCGCGTGAACGCCGTGCATTGGGAAGTGAGATCGTTTATCCATGTTCTTTAAAAACAGAAGTGGTTGATCAAGATTCAGTACACCGTGGTAGTACTGGCGGAATAATTATTACAGGTGACAATTTCATTACTGTGAAATTGCCTTACGGAATTAGCGCGAATGATATTTGGCGCGCAACGATTGACGAAAATGGAAAGCAAAGAAACAGCCTTTCTGTGGGGGCTAAAAAGTTTAAAAAGAAGGTGTTTGATACTTATGCTCCAATTTTCAAAGCCTTGAAATGGGAAGCTTTGAATCAGCAATGTGAAGTGCGCTTGATGGTTCAGCCACCGTTGAGGATTAAAAATTACAGTGCAAAAACTTACCCACGGTTTGATATTGATAATTATCCGAAATTACTGATTGATTCCCTGAAAGGCATGGATCTGATGTTTAAAGATGACAATATTTTTGTCAGTGAAAAAATTGAATTTGCAGAGCCGGTACAAGATGGATGCGTATGGCTTTCATGCATATTTATAGAACAAACAAATTGGCTTGAAAAGAAAGTTGATTTCGAATGTACGCCGTAAAGCATTGGCTGAAAAATGGAAGAAGAGGACTAAATCACTAGTCAAAAAGAGTGCCCAACAGCTCAATAAAGAGATCAAAAAAATGACCAGTCAAAAGACTGGTCAAAAAAGTTCACAAGCTGATGATAGTAAAGATAAAACTAGCACTGAAAATGACGTCAAAAATCCGTCATTTTTACCTACTTTTGCTAGTCAAAGTGATGAGAAATCACATAGTGATGACCGCATTCATAAAAACAAACTTTCAGCAGCCACAATTATCAGAAAAAACCGCAATCGATTAGCGAGTTTGGGCGAGTTAGCAGGCGATACAATTGATAGTGTGATCCATATCCGCGATGAAATATTGGAGATCGATATAAGCGGTCCAATCACTGAAGAAACTGAATGGGTGGTCAAGAATGTAAAATTTAAGATGGGTCTTATTAGTCAAATTGTTGAGTTGAACGTAAAACAGAGTATTACCCTAACGAATATTGCCCGATCTGAAGCCTTGTTCTGGGGCTTTGAACTGGAAGACCTCAAGGATCTATCGGAAGTGCAGGCACGGCGTACAGCTGTTGTTTCAGATGCTGAAAGAAAACTACAGGAAGCTAAAGAGAAAATGAAAGAAGGCAAACGCGCAGCATTCCAGCGTAAGCTTGAAATTATTGAGGCGGGTGAAGTAGACGATGATGGGATAACGGTTATAGATGGGACGGATGTTCATTAATATTCACATAGATATTCCGTAGTAATATTTTAATTAGCTACTTTAAAATTAATATAGCAATAAAAATTAGGTCATTTAATATTTTTTAAATAAACTATTAATTAGAGCTAATAATTTTGCTTCATTATTATTATTTTGGTATATTTTGCCACTGTTAGTCACTTGATTAGTGTTGAGAATAACCCTCCAGAAACTAGCTGTAGTTTCTAATACTTTTAAACTGTTTTAGTTTCGGTCCATTCATTCGTGTTTGGGCTTTTTTTTTGTATAAATTTAAATTCAATTCGATATTATTTAAAATAGTGGATTCACACCATATATAATTGCTAGATTGAATATGGAAAAAATTACTTCGTATTTCGATTATCTTATAGTTGGGATCAAATATCCGATCTAGTATTGGTTAGAAAAAGTTGAATATATTAATAAAGAAAGAAATGAATGTTATCTAAGGGGAATGTGAAGAGTGAACAGTAACTGGTATTCTTTTTTCTGGGTATTTGGAGTTTTGATGTTTGGCTCCAGTATTTCAGATATGGCAATGGCTGGGGAGTTGAATTACAAGTATATCGTTTTTGTTATCATAGCTTTTATGGCTTGGATTCATGGTAATTATATAAAGTACAAACAAAAGCCAAAAGGGCTAATAGAATAATGGGTGTTTCCCGCACATTTTAGTTTTGAAAAATGTCAAAAATAGCTGGAACTGACAGGGATTCATTAACTTCCGATAATCAACAATCACCTTATGTAAAATAGGGTGATTTTTTTATGTCTCAATCTTCAAGTGGTTTGCAATATGATGAGCTGGGTTTTCTGATTGGCTTGAAAAAGACTGGCCGTGATGTGGCCAAGATTGACCAGAATGTAGAGCAGATTATCAGTCTGCTTGAACAGGCTTTAAAAGCCAGAGAAAGCCAGCAGTATCAGCATGAACCCTCTCAGCCTAAGCTAAGCGCATTAGCACAGGCATTGATTGATGCACAACGTGAGCCAGTTAATTCAGAGGATTTGATCCGAGAACAAAGACAGGCGACGACTGCTGTAAATCAATTATTGGAAACAGTAGAGGATCTAGTCTCTGAAGCAGAACGATCATCTAATTCAAAAGTGAAGCCAAAGCGGTCAGTAATCCAGAATGATTCAGTCACAATTGATTCGCAGGAAAGCATTGCGCGTGAATTGGGATCAGACCGCCAGCGAGATGCTAATGGGCGTTTTATTGGATCTGGAAAGGAAAGTGGATCAACCTTAGGTAAAATTACTCAAACGCTTAGTACGGCGATAACAAATGGCTTGAATAGCACCCCTCAAGGCATAGATCCGACTGTTGATGCTATCAATGAAGTGGCAACCGTGCTGTCTCCAGTTAAACGCGTGGCTGGCTTTATGCTGCGTCCTTTGTCTGGTTTGATGAAGAGCCGTAAACGCAGTGAGCCATTGCCTAAGGAAGAAAGCGAACACAATAAGAAGCAGATTAAGATGCTTCAGCGTATTGCTGACAACTTGGCCTCAAGAGGTGGATTACTCGGCGGTATTGGTAAACTTTTGGGTGCTGGTGGTGGTCTATTAGGTGGTTTATTAGGCGGCTTATTTGGCAAAGGTGGTAAAGGTTTAACCAAACTGCTGAAACTTGGTAAAGGGTTGCCAGTCATAGGGGCTTTACTTACCGCATTGTCATTCAGTGATTGGAAAAGTCAGAACACAAAAGAGAAAGGCGGTACGGTAGGTAGTCTTGCAGGTGGAACAATAGGCGCTATTGCTGGGAGTTTGCTTGGGCCTGTAGGAACACTTATCGGTGGCATGGCTGGTGCTTGGGTTGGTGATAAGCTGGGCAGTACTGTAGCGCCGTATTTTAAGGAATGGACAGACAGCTTAAAGGCAGCAGATTTACCCGGTATTTTAAAGGCTGGTTGGGACAGTTTTATAGATCTAGCCACTAAGGCTTTTAATTTAACGCCAGCTGGTAAGAGTGCCAGTCTTATTAAAGATGGCTATGACTGGATAAAACAAAAGCTATCCGGTAACAGTAGCGGTACGTCGCTCTTATTCCGTAAACAATACGGCGGACAGGGATTAGATGCGCCTGCGCAGTTTGGTGGGGCAAATCAGTATACCAATACACTGGAAGGCAAAAATGTTGCTGAAAAAACAAAATCCCTTCTTCGATTACACGAAGGCTTTAAAACTAATGCATATTGGGATGTAAACGCATATCGAATTGGATATGGAAGTGACTCAATAACTGACAAAAATGGGAATGTGAGAAAAGTAACTAAAGATTCTAAAGTTACAAGAGAGGATGCGGAACGGGACTTGGTACGAAGATCTAAAATATTTGCAGAGGGTGCAAGGGCAAAAATCGGACCAGAAAAATGGGACAAATTACCCATGGATGCTAAAACAGCTCTTACTTCAGTTGCATATAACTATGGTAGTTTACCCAAAAAAGTTGTTAAAGCAGCACAGAGTGGTGATTTAAATCAATTATCAACTACCGTTAGAAACTTAGAAAATCATAATGATGGTATTAATAAATCTCGTAGAAATCATGAAGCTGATTTAATAAAAAATTCTGTAAATAATACTTCTGATATAAAAACAAACGAGTCCGCAGTTGAATTGGGTAAAGGTGCTAAACCTGCACATACTGCTATAGCAGCTACTGCTGAAAGAATGTTACAGAATGTTCAGCCTAGCAAATCATCCTTAAACTTAAGAGAGGCTGAAATGAATGCTCCTGCACGATCACATTCACTTTCTTCCTCATTTACACTACCAAAGGTTAATACTCATATTGAGCCAGCCAAAGAGTATTTAACATCTCCAAGTCCTCAGCAAGTTGTTGTTGTTAATCAAAATGGTGGTAATATCAATCAAAATGTGAGCGATAGATTATTTGCTCATGCAATAACCGGCGGACTTGGAATGGGGGCGAATCAATGGGACGGTTAGGGATAATTTTATTCGCATCTTTAATTGCATTAAATACTAATGCGGGTTTAGAAAGCTGTAAGAATCTAAGTAAACAAGTTGATTTAAATACATGTGCCTCATCGGCTCTAAAAGAAAGTAACAATAAGTTTAATAAAGTTTATGTTGGTTACTTAAGGGAATTGAGTCCTAATGAGCAAACGATGTTGAAAAATTCACAACGTCTGTGGGTTCAGTTTAGAGATAAAGATTGTGAATTTGAGTCTTCGCCAGTCAAAAATGGATCTATGTTCACTTATGTGAACTCTGTTTGCTTAATTGAAAAGGCAGATAAAAGGATATTAGAGTTGAGTAATATGTCTGACTGTAAGAAAGGAACTGAACCTAGCTGTATTTAAAAGCCAATAATATTTTTTGTTGGAACTCCTAAGAATAAACATTTGATCGAATGCCAAAAAAGCCCTATTCAACAATAGGGCTTTTTTATGTGCAATCTAAACTTTACGGCCATTACAGATTAAACCTAAACCCCCGTAACAGCTGTCAGAAAAACTGGAGCAGGAAAAGCAACTTGAGCAAGCAAAAACACAGTCAGCTTAATTATGAGTTATGTTTCTAACTTATGGGAAACTTGTTAAAAAAATCGTTATCAATTTCATAAAGAATTGCTTGTGGGATTGTTTTTAATCCTATTTTAAACTCAATAACATCGTTTACAAGTTGTTCACCATTTATTAGCGTAATATCATATTTTGGTAGACTATTAATGTATTCAATAGCTGATTTAGTAAAATACGATGTAGTTATAAATATACCATTTACAGCTTCGTATCCTGCCATTGCACCTATAAAATCTCTTAATTCTCGTATTCCAATCGAAGTCGCGTTGTAGCGTTTACATTGAATATAGTATTCATCAAAACTATCACCAATTGCTTTTTTTGTCCTGAGTATCCCATCTATACCGCCGTCTCCAACTTTGCCATTATGAATAAATTCAATATTTTCAGCACCATATTTGGATTTTATTAAGCTAGGTGCAAAATGTTCAAATTGAGTTGGTGACATTTGTTTAATTCTTTTCAGAACTTTAGTTTCAAATGTTTCATGCTCAATCCTTGTTAAGTGAGCAGGTGTATTAGATATAGAATCATTAAACTTAAGGTGGTTAAGATGATAAGGGGCATCTTGCCTAATGAGCTGAAAGTCATTATCTAATTCTTCAAGCATTGTTTTGGGTGATTCATTATTTATAATATTAGCTAAAACTCTAATCTCGCATGCCACTTTAAGCCTGTTAAGGGGAGATAGGCTTTCTTTTTTAAGGTTTGGAATGTAGCTGAAACGCTCATAATGATTTAAATTGAACCGAAGTCTAGACTTAAGTTCATTCAGGAAACAATTTAAAATAGGATCGCCAGAATCACCATATAGAACATTATTTAAACTTTGCTCTAGATCAATATATTCACCTTCGTTAAATGAATTTTCCAAATAACTATATTGATTAAGAGCATAATGAAAACTAAAAAAATTTATAAAATTACTGTAACTGGGTAATTTTTTAATATTTTCAAAAGTAACGCCTTTGCTCAATAGTAACTCAATAAGATTTGTATTAACTATGCGGTTATCATCTTTTGAGTAAGTAACTAAATTAAGGTATAGCATCCATCTAGAAAAAATTTCATTCAGTGCATTGACTGCATCATATGATTTTTTACTAAATTTTGGTGGTTTTCCCTTCTTAATTTCTACTAATTTATATTCTCCTAATGCTTCTACTATTTCAGATAAATAATAATAGTCTTGATATCCATTATTAAGTGATTTAGTCAAAGCAATATAAAACAGTTGTGAAAAACTAGGTGGTGGTGTCACGTCAAAACCCTTTAAAAAGTAGAAAATTTATTTTGAAGTATTTCCTTCTTCTAATGCTGGACTACACAATAGAGGAAGCTAAAATTTAATTGAGCTTTTTTATTTGGAACTGTCAATAAGTTCTGATAGTTCACTTTGCCAAAATTGCCCTATTCAATGATAGGGCTTTTTTATGGGCAATCTCAACCTTACGGCCATTACAAATCAAACGCCGTATGTTCAAAAGATTAAAGGCGCTTTAGAGAAGGCGACAGGACAATCTATCCCTTTGACCGAAATTAATAAAGTTCAACGTAAGGGCGGTGTTAGTGTAGTGCCGATTTTCTTTCAATTTACTGGTGGACAAGAATTAACTTTATTTGCCCGTGCTAGTGCTGATGTTTTCAAAGCTGCGCTGAACGGCAAAGAAATCGTACTGTCTGGTGACTTTAGTGATGATTATAAGCAGACATTTGATAACGCCGTATCAGGTGTTGCTCAGCTGATCCGCACTGCACAGCCGAAGCTTGAGAAACAGAATAAAGAAGAAAAGGTGAATATTCCACGGCGTCAGTCCAATAGCATTCCTAAACAGCTGGCAGAAAAGCTGGAGCAGGAAAAGCAACTTGATCAGGAAATAGCGGATAAGACAACACAGCGTGATCAGCTACTTCAGCAGTTAGAGCTGGCAAAAACACAGTCAGTCTTAATTGTTTAGCTATGCGGACTAAGTAGTGGAATCTGAGTTTTAAGAATAGTCCGTGTTTCGGAATAACGTGTGATTTAGAAGGTAATATTATGAAACAAGCACTAAAAATCAAATTAAAAAGCCATGCTCAATTTTTAGAAGCATGGAAGTTGCTCATTAAATTAGGCTACCACTGTGACAATAAACCACATACATGCCCATACTTGTATGCAGATAAAGAAGGAGCTTTAACTTATGATTTCTTTGATGTTGAAGGTTCTGATGGTGCATTGCAGTATTTTAATGATCATACAAATCAGGAAGTAACTTTGGTTGAGTTACAAAGTATGGTGAATTTGCAAAAAATCTGGTCTAAAGCACCAATGGATGCTTGGGTATGGGAACGATTCCCTGATGGTAAATGCGTTTGGCATTGTCGTAAAGACGGGAAATCTTTTGATAAAAAAGCCCCAAACTATGAAACTGAACGAAATACATTATGGCGTGATACTGATAAGCAAAAAGAAGCTGATCAAATGAACGCTAGTATCAATACACAATTGTCAAAATTAAACATTGTTTTAGCATAATTGAAAAATTGTGTGGTTTTGCTTTTTTAGCACTTCCACACGTTATTCCGAATAGCCATTTAAAAAAGTAAAGGAAATTAACATGGCAGGTGTTGGAACATTTGAGAAGTGTCGAAAGCAAATTGAAAGCGGTATAAAAAGACATCTAAAAGAAGGTCATAATTATATTGCGCTAGATTTGCCATACTTCACAAAAAGCGATCAATTAGAAACGGATAACCTATAATACTATTGCGAAGGTTTAACTGGAAAACCTATGAATGGTTTTATTTCTTTTAGAACAAACATACTCTGCATTTCTTTTATTCCCGGCAATCTTCTAATTATTGACATAGAGAATTCAGCATAAGTATCAAGATCTGGGGATACAACTTGAAGTAAGAAATCTGCATCACCTCCAATGCTGTAACATGCAACGACATAATCTAAAGCCGTCACTTCTTCCTCAAATTTTTTAGCTTCTTTTTCACTATGGCTATCAATAGATACCCGTATAAATACCATTACCCCTAAATCTATTTTTTTACGATCAAGTAATACTCCATATCCTTTAATAATCTTAGTGTCTTCAAGCTGCTTGACTCTACGCCAGCATGGAGAAGTTGATAAGTTCAATTGTTCTGATAGCTCAGCTGTTGTAATACGTGAGTCCTGTTGTAATAATTCCAAAATTTTTACATCAGTTTTATCAATTTTTTTATGATTAGGCATAAATACTAAAATAATTAACTAAAAAAGGAATTTTATACCCTTATTTATCATTTTCATAAAAAATATAGATCAATTTCTTCTTTGTTTTTACTAAAAAATAGTCCCACTTCTTTTATCGATTTACTTTCAGATGGACTATCTAGCACAATTCACCACATATATTTTCACTTTATCTTTAGCTGCAATTCTTCCTGGGCCAGGTATGACAGGTCTAATGTTTAAAACACTGACTCAAGGCTATAAAAATGGCGTCATAATGCTAACTGGTCTAATTACAGGTGATCTAATTTTTCTATTAGCCTCTATTTTTTTACTGACTTCTTTGACTCAATTTATTCCAAATTTTTCTTTTTATTTAGTCCTACTATCGAGTATTTATTTATTGTATTTAGCTTATAGTTTTTGGTCTTTTAATGGTGATCTCTTACAAACTCAAGCTCCTAATACGGTAAATGAAACTATATTCTCTTATAAAGATGGGCTATTGATAACACTCAGTAATCCTAAAACCATTTCGTTTTACTTAGCAATTGTTCCAGCTATTTTTGGAGCATCTAGTCTGAAAGATCAAACTTTTGCCTTAATGATAATCACAGTTCTAACTTTGACTGTTATTGGCGGTTTTTATGTATTTTTTTCTTTAGGCCTAAAAAAGTTTTTACGTAATTTGAAAATACAAAGAACTTTGCTTAAGGGGCTATCTCTTATGATGTTTATCTTAGCTCTAAGCATGATATATAGAGAATTTACGCCTTATTTAACATAATAGAGCTTATATGAAATTGAGCTGTAAGCCCAAAATAGAAATGTCCGCTTTTAGGATATTCACTAGATCCAAAAGACTGCTTAGGCGGTCTTTTTTATTGGAACAAGTACACTGGCTGCAATCATAGAAATCTTACCCTAGGCATAAATAGCTTTAGGAGCGGGTAATGCTGAATTTTGGTTTGAATGTACTGCTGGTCATACTTTTTTCAGTGCATGTCTTTTTTGCCTTTAAGGGCTTTCGTGACAGTAAAGTACAGCTCATGCATCTATTGCGTCAGGGAATCGTTGATAATGTTTTTAATCATTCACGGAAGATGCTGTATCTGCTTTTGATCCCCGCAGTTTTGATCACTGGCATTGCTACATGGTCTTTTTACAATGTGCTGACTTACTGCGGTGCTTCAGCATTCATCCTTTATATCATTTTGAGCATATTTGCCCTGTATTCCATGATGGTGATTGCAGCATTCCTGTTCTGTAAGGTCATTCAATTGGCTGCGTATAAGGCGGGGATATGATCGATCGAAATAAAATACTCGCCATGCTTGATCACTGGTTCAATTCAGAAATTAATGGCTATTTGGGATCATCATATGGGCCAGACTTGAACAGTCTGCTTATGGGGCCGTTAGATTCTCCAGTAGCCAATGAATTCATCAACAAGATGAAGCAGGATATTCCGATCCTTCAGCAGCTCAGTGCAGATCAGCTTGCGCTATACAGCCAGAATGAAGGATTTGAAACCAAAGTGATTTACCTCAAGGTTGGTGAGGTTGCAATCAATTTGAATCAGATCCGTGATAATCAGATGTCACAGTCAATGCAGGGGGAGACATACGATGTTGACGCAAGCTGATTTTGAAGCACGTATTGTTGCCTCATTAGATGACTATGAAATTCAAGAACGGTATAACGCACAAGATCCATTGGTGATTCAGCAGATCCGCTCTATTGCAGCATTTCTGGCATTGTTCAGTCAGGAAATTGATATTGCCGAACTGGAACCGTTCATTAAAACCCGCGACCGCTCAATTATCGCCGATGCGACTAATAAGGGCATTCTACCGATTGGAATGCCGGCACAACATATTTTAGAAGTGATCAACCGTTCAGGGAACAGCATTAGCTTAAGCCAAGGCCGTCAAATTGAAGATAACAGTGGTCGTCCATGGCGTTTACTACAGTCTATGACTGTATCAGCGGGTGAAACAGGGGAAGTACTGGCAGAGCAGAGTGAATACCGTGAGGTTCAATACTTTGTACAAAATACCGAGAACTTTCATCGTACGCAGATTAAATTGCAGGATGATTTGTCATTAGCGGGCATTACGGTACGTGATGATCAAAACAATACCTATCTGCATAAAAAGCGCTGGATGAATGTTGCACCTTTAGAGATGGTATTTAATTTATCTACGGACAGTCTACGTCGTATCTTTATAGAATTTGGTGATGATAAGCGGGCAGGATGCACTGCCAAAGCCAATCAGGTATTTGCCTTTGGTATTTTAGAAACATACGGCGATGTGGATATTTCGCGTTTAAAAGATGCTTCACTGGTTGATGTCTTCAATGCAGATGAACAGCGCGTGTCAGTGCGATTTAAGCAGACTGGTGCGGTACGTCAGGGTGCAGATCCGCTAAATGTATCAGAGCTACGCGTACTGTCCAGCTATCCTTCACTTTACGATGAAAACGCCGTGTTTCTGGGTAACTTTGATTATTCAGTTCGGGCTAAATTTATGCCACGCGCTAACTATCTGGCGGTATGGAATGAAAATGAGCATGACCGCTACTATGGCGCCACTTATCAAGATATCAATCATCTGCATATTGCGGTAGTCGCCAAAAACAGCGTGGAGCAGACAACACTGGAACAGGAAATCATTCAGTATATTGGCCAGTTGGACAGCCTTTATAAAGATCGGGTGAGGGTGCATGCTGTATTAGAAAAGCCTTTTGCAATAGTGTTAAACGGACGTTTGGCAGCAGTGCATGATCTGGACGGTGTAAAGGTGCAGATCAAAGGTTTGCTGGTAGACCGTTATGGCCAAACAAAATTGAGTTCAAGCCGTTGGCTGGTGAATGGTTTCAACACACAGGAAATATCAACCCAGCTACGTAAAAACATTACAGCTTTTCAGGACAATATTAGTGACTTTTCACTCAGTGTTCCTGCAAGCCTAAATAAGCCGCATGAGTGGGTCTATGTTTCTGACTCCAGCATCACACTTAATTTAGAACGCACCGCAGAGATGGGGGCAGCATGGGTAATGTAAGCTTTACGCGTCCCATTGATCAGCAAGTCAATAATCACCAAGGTTTAGAAACGGCATTGGCCAAGGCGTTTAAACAAGTCTTTGCCGATATTTTTGAACAGCAGGTTCAAGACATGCTGGACTATGGCTGTCCACATTTGGGCAGCCAGAAAGTCATTGAACGCTTTTCTAAACAGGATGGTTTAGTGGTACTGCGCCGTCCACTGACTTCAGATGTGTTGATGCGAGTAATTTATGCAAACTGGTCAAGTCTGGCCAGTGAGCGCGGTTTAGGTTTTTTAGAATTTGTATTACGCATGATCTGGACGAATCAGTGGCAAATTAAGCGCCTCTGGCATCCAATCAAAACCTACTTGAATTATCCAAAGCATATTACCGATGAGGAAAAGCCTGATCATTTCCTCACAAGCCGGTTGCGTATTTCAATTGAGGACACCGTTGATACTTCCGAAATTATTGAGCTATCACCGATATTGCGGCGTTTGGTTCCTGCCAATGTTGTGGTTAAGGTTCATTCAAAAGCTTTAGATGTTGAGTTGGGAGATAGCGCTCTTGGTGTAGGTGTTTATGGCAAGGTTTATCAGGTGATTGATTTCAGTGACCATGATGAAAATGACGAGATAGTGCTTGAATGAATAGATTAGATTCTTAATTCAACTGTCAATACAGCTTGTATTGCACATTACAGAGCATATAAAAGAAATCAGCACGATTATTATGACAGTTTTGCTGATCTTGATTTAACTGAAGTATACGATCAAGGGTGTGGAACTCTTTAATTTATAATCACTATAAAAATGATCTGATATTGCTATTAAAGAGGGATTGCGACTTGTTATGAAAAATTACGACAACTCAGTTGCTTTAGCTCGCATCTTTATTGGGTTACCATTATTAAATGTCAATAGGTCTTAGTTAAAATATAGAAAATCCCATTCTCATAATCAGAAAAACTAAAAGTATAAGGAAAAATAATCTGATAAATTGACTACCATATCGTAATGCTAGAAAAACCCCAATAAGTGAACCAATCGCGTTACATAATGCTATGGTTAAACCTATTTTCCAAAGAACATTACCTGTAGGTATGAAAAATAAAAGTGCTGAGCTAAATGTGCCAATATTAACTACTTTTGCTGATGCTGATGCATTGAGAAAATCAAAGCCAAAAACTTTTACAAATAAAAATAAGAGAAAGCTACCACTTCCCGGACCAAAAACTCCATCATAAAATCCTATAAGTCCTCCAAAAAAAACTCCTAGACCAATTTCTTTACGCCCACATTTTATATAAGTGCTATGAGTACCTAAGTCCTTCTTCAAAAACGTATAAATTGCCATGATTATAAGTAAAATAAAAACACTATATGTCATAAATTGTTTTGGAATATAAGCTACTGACATAGCCCCTACAAATGCAAATACGAATGCTGATAGCATTGTCGGAATTAAAAGCTTCCAAACGAAAGTAATTTTATTAACATACCGAAAAATAGATGAGAGTGTGCCAACCCAGACAGCCAACTTATTTGTGCCAAAAACTGTCGCAATACTATGTTGTGGTAAAGCATGTAATAGAGCTGGTATTTGCACTAAACCGCCACCACCTACCGCAGCATCAATAAGCCCACCACAGAAAGCAAAAAATCCTAAAGTAATTAGGGTGGTTTCAAACGTCATAATAGTTAACCAATCCTAGAAATATTTATATAAATGCATGAAAATTTGGATTAAATAATAAAAATAGGCATTTTTTTAAACGCCTATTTCTATATTAAAACTAAACATTTTATGTTGTTAGGGCGTTATAGAGAGCTTCGAATGCTAAACCCACTCGGTAATTATAATTCAACATAATTTCTTTTAATTTATTCAAATCGAAAGGAATATTTCGAGATTTAGCAAAAACTGTAGCAGCGACTAAGGCATGTAAACCATGTCTATTTTCAATTTCCCCTGCGTGTCCTAAAACATATCCTTTAGCATATCTAAACTCAATTAAATTATCACTAAGTTCAGGTTTATAGGATATGAGCTTAGACTCAATAAATTGAGCCAAATAATTATATTCTCTCCCATTCCAAAGTTCTGATGAAACAGAAACCATCATTGCTTCTAGGATAGAATTACTATACTCAGTTGAACGGAGAGGAGATTTATATTTTGAAATACCAACATCATAAAGAAATTGTGAAAAATCATTGCATTCTTTAACTTTATATTGATTTTCGATCCAAGCAAAAGCATCGAACGCGGATGTCATATATACATACATTCCATCATGGCCTTTATGTCCTAATCCAAAATCATCTTTTGCGACTTCATGCATATTTGCCATAGTAATTAGATAGTCTTTTAATTCTACGTCTTTAATTAATACTGCATCTGCAGCAAGTCTCATAATAATCTTGGCTGAGACGAGGCTGGTGGTCTTATGTGTTTCATTCCAACCATTGAAAAACTTTAAAAGTCCGACATCAGTTTTAGATTTATCTAAAAAAGCTTGAAATGTTTTTTCAGCATTTGCTTGTGCATGTACTGTTATTGGATCCATAAGAACTTGAAGCATAGTTTCTTGGATCATTTCAATATTTTCAATTGGAGTCGAAATAGGTTCCATTTTTTGATTAGTATCTATTATCCGCTCTGAAACTTTTAAATTTTCGAAATGTTTGGGAAGTTTTTCAATAAAAATTTCACCAAAGTCTTTCATATTTTTCTGTGCAAAATAGTTATGGGTAGCATTATTCAATAGAGCTGTATTCATACTAATACCTTTATAATTTTCTAAGTCTAAAAAATGGCTATATAAATAAGACACTAACTTCAGCTCATACAAAATAAGATTTGAAGTTGATATTGAAATTAAGGTAATTGAATGATGAATACAAATGACTTATATTGAGTTTTAAGTTCTCTAAAAGTGAACAATAAAATGGAATTGTCTCAACTTAGAATGTTTAAAGCAGTTGCTGATACTGGAAGCATCATACGTGCGTCAGAATTATTACATTGTGTCCCATCAAACATTACTACTCGCATAAAACATCTTGAAGATGAGTTAGGTACTCTATTATTTATTCGACAAGGAAGGGGATTGATTATCAGCCCATCAGGAATAACTTTTCTTGAATATGTCAATCAAATTTTATTGTTAAGCGAAGAGGCTTGCAGAGCTATCGATATTAATGCACCGCCTTCAGGTGTTCTGAAAATTGGGGCAATTGAATCATCTGCAACGAGCAGATTGCCTAAATTGTTATCTGAATATCATCAAAAATACCCATCAGTTAAACTTCAGTTCAGTACGGGAACTTGGCCTCAACTAATAAAAGATATTTTAGAGTTGAAGTTAGATGGTGCAATTATTGCAGTTGATCAAGGACATCCATTAATTGATAGATTAAAAATTTATAATGAAGAGCTCGTTATAATTGCATCTTCATCTTTAGGTAGAATAGAACAAGCAATTGATTTATATAATAAAAATATTTTTATGTGGCCAGTAGGATGCCCTTACCGTAATGCATTAGAGCAATGGTTAGTATCTAATAATGTTTTTGTACAAATTACGAGTATTGCAAGTTATGCAACTATTCTGGGGTGCGTTATTGCAGGATCAGGCGTGTCATTAGTGCCTAGAGGGGTTTATGAACAGTTTAAAGGTATAGGGAATATTCAAGGATATACATTTAAGCAACTTCCCCCTATTCAAAGTTATTTTATTTGGAATAAAAGGTCAGGGAAACATCGTGCGAAAGATGTTTTTATAGACTTGTTAAGATAATTTTCATCTATTTAATTTGTCAATCAAGTATTTAAATTGATTGGCTATATGCTATGTTTTTGTAATTAAATTTTTCAGATTAAACTTGTTCAAGGAATGTGATTAATTTATCCAAAAACTTACCCAAGTTGAAGTCTAATTGGAACACTGCAAAACCTACACTGCGCCGTGTTGCCAAAATAGCCCTAATAATCAATTATTGGGGCTTTTTCATGGCTGATACAGCTCGAAAAACCAAGAAAATTAAATACAA
>RCUM01000102.1_pt1 | contig 74594 bp, 76 predicted proteins | sample 2166141 | NCBI WGS metagenome assembly RCUM01 (sample SAMN09932756, study PRJNA488358) | compost metagenome | isolation source: compost soil in crotonic acid-enriched | place: Germany: Experimental Botanical Garden | reverse complement strand
ACGACATCGAAAGTGGCGAGATCCGCACGCTGGATAAAAATACGAAGAATTTCGTTTCACTGGCAGATAACCCCGCAGTTCACTTCGAATAACGTGATGGTTGGCCTTGCTTATGAATTGAATCCACGTTTCGGCGTGGATTTTTTTATGAATAAATTTAGCCAAGATAACAGCCTTTAGGCTGTATCTATAATTAAACACCCTATAAGCTGTATTTTGCATTTACAGCCTGTGGGGTGTAATGTGAACAATACAGCTTATAATCTGTACACAGCGATAAGACAGCGAGCCGCTATCTATGAATACCGTCTATCCGTTAAAAACACTGAGCCAGCTACGTCCTTTACTGGTGGGTTTTCGTAAAGCAAAAGGCCTGACGCAAAAAGACGTCTCTGAGAGGCTGGGCGTCACCCAGCAGACCTATGCACGCCTGGAGTCAAACCCTACATCAGCCAGTCTGGAACGCCTGTTTAGGGTGTTTAATGTGCTGGGTATTGAAATGGTGTTTTCATCAGAGCTTACCTCTCCGGGATGTGAAACCGAGGAAGCCTCTGCCGAACATAAAAACTCACCCGCCAGACGGGAACAGTGGTGATGATATTCGTCGTTTGCAAAAACGGTTTTCTAATCACAGCAAAATAAGGGCAGAGGATGATGTGGGGAAAAGATGATCCTTTTTTAGACCCCGATCTTTAAACACCCCCCTTGAAACACTTCTGCTCAAATAGTTTTTAAATAATGGCTATTTAAAATTGGCTTCTTTCAGCTCCAACTTCACCATCAAAGTCTGGTTCAGCGCTTTCCCATCAGCTCCACTGTGTATCCGACGGTGGCAGGTAGGGCAGATAGCGCCAACCCACTGAGGGTGATCGGGGCCTTCATCGGCTAGGCGTTTTGTGTGGTGAGGCTCCAGGTAGGGTTCGCCATTCTTTTTCATGAACGGAGCCGGTTTATCGCATGACTCACAGATGCCATTGGCGCGTTGCAGTACGTATTTTTTCACGTCCTCGCTGCGCTTGAACCAAGAATTCTTGCTGTCACTTTCTTTACGCTGGCCCGTCATCATGGATGATTTTATGGCCTTGGCACGTAGCTGCTCGAGCGTTTCTTTCTTTTGGTCTATTTCTGATGTAGTGGTGTCATTGTCAACGTCTTGAGCGGAAGATACCCGGAATAAATTAAAAACGATCCCTTGCCTCATTTTTTTCTCGGTATCTAGACATTGGGTGTAATTCCATGAATCGCACTCAAACAATCCAACAAATTTTACGCCAGTACGTTTTTTATTATATTCAAATAAAAGTATATCCCTACCATTATCTTTATGGTCTCGGATATGTTTATTACCGTTGGTAAACGCCATATCACCGTTTTGGCCTTCTCCCGTGTAGGAAAAGTGGTCGTCGTTAGACCATCCGTCTTTGTACCCATGAGTTTCGCCAGCTTCGCCAGTAAAAATGAAGATCACGGGGAATTCTTTGGGTGTCGATATTCCGCCCTGCTCTTGCCCGCCATAGAGGTCGTGGAGGTCTTTACGTTTGTAAAGCTCACCTTTTTCTAATTTCTGCAGAGGGTGCGGTGTCTCAACCACCTCGAAGCCAAGGTTTTTAAACGCTTGGATGATTATTTCTAAATTAACACTGAATTTTATTTTCTCTGACGGTTCTCCAAGTTGGAGAATATAAGCTGCTGTAGCGATCCCATTAATGTCGTACAGAAATTTATTATAACGGACCTTGTGTGTTCTTATTTTTTCAATTTTATTTTTTTTAAGGAAATTATCATAACCTTGGTTGTTATATTCCTTGATTGCGTCTAAAACAGCCTCTTTAGAAGATAACATCGCGATCTTAATAGCCAAAACATTTCCCTCATTGCAGAACAGATTCTGATCAATGCGTTTGCGTGCTGCCAGCGGCCATGCGTCGTTATCCAGCAGTTAACTCATCGATTTATCGAATGCGTTAACTATGCCAGGCCACGGGGGAAATGCCTACCTTCGTGAATGTGTTTATCGTGATATGTCAGTCAGATCTATGAGATTTACCGGAGTGATAAGAACGGCACAAAACTAATGCCGTTCTTATTATTGATTTTGGCTTTTATTTTAACTTATCAGCTCTGGCACTCCATCTCACGCAGCGCACGGCCATAGAGGTTGCACAATGCTGGCACCAAGTGAGCCGTTGCGTTGAGGTAGTGATTCAGCTGTTTCCACTGGGTGTCGTCAGGTTGCGGGTGCTTTTGCATAAGCTCACCGAACAGCATCAGGCCGTGGCAGAGTCCTTCGGCCTGCTCGGCGGAGAGGGCGGCAAGGTCTAAGAGTTGCGTTGCGTCTAGGGTGCTGAGATCGAGCTGATTGAACAGTTGGCGATAGAGGGTGAGGGTGCTTGTAGTGGTTTCTGAGTTGGAAGTGTTGTCCATGTGGCCGTTCTCCTTAGTGTGGTTTGCCGCTACCACATGAGACGCTAAACCCATGGTGGTAGCCCAAACGGAGTTAGCGTTACCGGACACTAAGGAAACCGGCGCTTCTTGCGAAGCCTCCGCCTGGGCCACCATAATTCTGGATGTTCAAGGCCCCAGCATTATATACATAATGCTGCTCAGTGTATGTTCGGAACGCTAACTCCGGCTGCGGATTTTGCCGCAGCCAGGAGACTATAGCGCTGGCGCAAAGGCGAAAAAATAACCTGTATGGAATTACAGGGGCTTACTGCTCAATCTGGAATCCTGCTCGCAACAATCGCCTTCAGCGGGCCCTGCCGCCGCCAACCCATCACCCCAAATCCCCCCCATTGCTCGCAATCACCTTCTTGTACCACCAGAAGGATTTCTTGCGCGTGCGGGCGAGGGTACCGTTGCCGTGGTCGTCGCGGTCGACGTACACAAAGCCGTAGCGCTTGCTCATTTCGCCGGTCGAGGCCGCCACCAGGTCAATGCAGCCCCAGGTGGTGTAGCCGATCACCGGCACGCCGTCGGCGATGGCGTCGGCCATGGCGCGGATGTGCTCCCGCAGGTAACTGATGCGGTAATCGTCCTCTATCTCGCCGGCGGCATTGAACTCGTCGTGTGCGCCCAGGCCGTTTTCCACCAGGAACAGCGGTTTTTGGTAACGGTCGTACATCATGTTCATGGTGATGCGCAAACCCAGCGGATCGATGCCCCAGCCCCAGTCGCTGCGCGGCACGTGCGGGTTCGGCAGCGATTTCACCACGTTGGCGGCGCTGCTGTTGTTGTCGTTCATATCGGCAGAGGCGCAGCGCGAGGCGTAATAACTGAAGGAGACGAAATCAACCGTGTTCTTCAGGATCTCGGTGTCGCCTTCCTCCATCGCGATGCTAACGCCTTTTTCGCGGAACACCCTGGCGGAGTAAGAGGGGTAGGCGCCACGGGCCTGCACGTCGATAAAGAACAGGTTCTCGCGGTCTTTCTCCAGCGCGGCCCACACGTCTTCCGGCTTGCTGGACCAGGGGTAAAAATTGCCGCCGGCCAGCATGCAGCCCACCTGGTTGGCGGGGTTCACCTCGTGCGCGATGCGCGTCGCCAGCGCACTGGCCACCAGTTCGTGGTGCACGGCCTGGTATTTTACCTGCTCGGGGTTCTCGCCTGCTTCAAACACTAGTCCTGCGCCGGAAAACGGGCTGTGCAGCACAATGTTGATCTCGTTGAAGGTGAGCCAGTATTTCACCAGCCCGTCGAAGGCTTCAAAGCAGGTGCGGGCATAGCGGGTGAAAAACTCCACCATCTTGCGGCTGCGCCAGGAGCCGTATTCGGTCACCAGGTGCATCGGCACGTCGAAATGGCACAGGGTGACCAGCGGCTCGATGCCGTATTTGCGGCACTCTTCGAACAGGCTGCGGTAGAAGGCAATGCCCTGCGGGTTAGGCGTCAGCTCGTCGCCGTTCGGGTAAAGCCGGCTCCAGGCGATGGAGGTGCGGAATACGCTAAAGCCCATCTCCGCCATCAGCGCGATGTCGTCGCGGTAGCGATGGTAAAAATCGATCGCGTCGTGGCTCGGGTAAAACTCGTCTTCACGCAGGGTAAAGCGCTTCTCCAGGCCCAGTTTTACCGGCATGCGGTTGGGGCCATGCGGGATCATGTCAACCGTGGTCAGCCCTTTTCCGCCTTCCAGATAGCCACCTTCAGACTGGTTGGCGGCCAAGGCGCCGCCCCATAAAAACCCCTGCGGGAATGTCGAATCAGACATGAAATCCTCTGTAACTTAAATAGTGCTTCATTGGGTATTCGCGGCGTTAACGGTATTCGTCGCCGGGGCCGGGGGCGCGGTTTGGGCCTCTTCGCTTTCCGGGATGTCTTCGAAGCCCAAAAGCAGCGTGAGCACGAATGACAGCACCACGGCAAGCACCATCACGCCGCCGACCCAGACTATGCTCATCGGGTTGGTCGGGTCGAAGAACTGCACGCTGGTGAACAGGCCGGGCGAAGCCATCGAATGGCTGGCTAACCCGCCGAGACCGGCGACGGCACCGCAGATAAAACCGCTGATCAAACTGGCGATCAACGGGCGTTTGAGCCGCACTGCCACGCCGTACAGTGCCGGTTCGGAAATGCCCGCGACAATGGCGGAAGCGGCAGCGGCCAAGGCGGTCTGGCGCAGTTCGCGGTTCTTGGTTTTGAACGCCACCGCCAGCGAAGAGCCGCCGAGCGACAGGTTGGCGCCAATCTCCGAAGGCATCACCATGCCTTCTTTGCCGGTTTCGGCGATGGTCTGAATAATGGTCGGGGTGAACACGCGGTGCATGCCGGTCATCACCAGCAGCGGCCAGATGGCGCCCATAATGGCGACGGAAAGCCAGCCCAGATAGCCGTGCACGGTGTACACCAGCGCGGAGATACCGCTACCGATCCAGATGCCCAGCGGGCCAATCAACACAATCGCGATCGGCGCGGCGATCAGCACAATCAGCATCGGTTTGAGGAAGTTCTTGGTTACCGCCGGGGTGATGCGGTCAACCCATCGTTCGATATACGACAGGATCCAGGTCATCACCAGCGCCGGGATCACCGTATAGGTGTATTTCACCGCCGTCACCGGGATGTAGGCGAACTCCACGGCCTGGCCCTGCGCCGCTTTGGCCATCAGATCGATAAAGTTGGGGTGCAGCAGCACGCCGGCAATGGCGATCGCCAGCGACATGTTGGTTTTGAACTTCAGCGCCGCAGAGGCCGCGACCATCACCGGCAGGAAGAAGAACGCGCCGTCGCCGATCACGTTCAGGATGATCAGGGTCGAGGAGCCTTTTTCGAACACGCCGGCCATATCCAGCATCATCGCCAGCAGCTTTACCATCGAGCCGCCGATAATGGCGGGGATCAACGGCGACATGGTGCCCACCAGCGCATCGAGAATACCGGCGCCAATGCCTTTCAGGGTGATTTTGCGTTTTGCGGGCGCGGCTGCGGGGGCGCTACCCGGCAGGCCGAGCGCCAGCACCGCCTGGTAGGCTTTCGATACCTCGTTGCCGATGATCACCTGGCACTGCTCGCCGCTGTGCACCACGCCCAGCACGCCATTGATCGCTTTGAGCGCGGGGGTGTCGATCAGCGCCTTGTCTTTGACAACGAATCTCAGGCGGGTCATGCAGTGCGTCACGGCGTCGATGTTGCCGAGGCCGCCCACCGCATTCACGATTGCCTGCGAGATCTCTGTGTAATTCTTCGGCATGGAATATCGTCTCTCTAATAGGAATTCGGATTGCCCAAAGGCGAACTTTTACTGCCTGGGCGATCCGCCGTTCCATCTCAATGAAACGCCCACAAGAAACCGGTTTCACAAAATCATGAAGATGTATTTTGTTATTGGCAAGAATTATGATTTTTTGGTTTTTCGTTTCGTGAAGCTGGTCACTTTTAGATCAAGAGCGCTCGCGCCGGCGGGTGTGAAAACATTTCAAACGGGGGGCGTCTTGGGTAGACTGCGCTCATCCAATGGATTTTGACGGCGCACAGATGGCAACAATACTTGAGGTGGCTAAAAAGGCCGGCGTTTCTAAGGCGACGGTGTCCCGCGTGTTGTCCGGCAGCGGCTATGTCAGCCCGGAGAAGCGCGAGCTGGTGGATAAAGCCATCGCCGAGACGGGTTATCGGCCCAACCTGCTGGCGCGCAATCTGGCGACGAAAACCACCCAGACCATCGGGCTGGTGGTCACCAACACGCTGTACAGCGGCAACTATTTCAGCGAGCTGATGTTCCAGTCGGCGCGCATCATGGAAGAGCACGGCCGCCAACTGATCCTGGCGGACGGCAAGCACACCGCCGAAGAAGAAAAGGCCGCTATTCAATTCCTGTTGGACCTGCGCTGCGACGGCGTGATCATCTACCCGCGCTTTCTGTCGATCGCGGAAATGGACGAGATCATTTCCCAGCACAAACAGCCGATCCTGGTGATCAACCGTCGGTTAAGGCTGAACGACAGCTACTGCATCTTCAGCGATCAGCACGCCACCAGCGCGGCGGCGGTGGGGCACCTGATCGAACAGGGGCACCGCGATATCGCTTTCATCACCGGTTCGCTGGATTCGCCCACCGGGCTGGAGCGGCTTTCCGGCTATAAAGCCGCGTTGGCGGAGCAGGGTATTGCCGTCAATAGCGCCCTGATTGTCGAGGGGAAGTGGAATGCGCAAAGCGGCATGGCGGCGGTTGATACGCTGGTGGCCAGCGGCAGCGCTTTCAGCGCCATTGTCGCCAGCAACGACGAGATGGCTATCGGCGCTATCAAGCGGTTGACGGAGCGCCAAATTCCGGTGCCGTCCGCCGTTTCGGTGATTGGTTTTGATGACATCCCGCTGGCGCCTTATACCATCCCTTCGCTCTCCAGCATGAAAATGCCGGTAACCGACATGATCAAGGAAACCATCAATCGGCTGGTGTCGATGCTGGACGGCGGCGAGCTGAGCAAGCGCCCCACCTTCCCGGCCAGCCTGATCCTGCGCGATTCGGTAGCGGCGGGGCCTTATTTGTCGGCAGAGAAGGCGGACCGTTAACGGCGGATCAGCATATAGGCGCGCGGCGAGCTGCCGGTCATATTTTTAAAGAAGGTTGAGAAGGCGCTGTCGCTGGAGAATTCGAGCTTACCGGCGATATCTGACAGGCCGTATCCCTCCGCCAGCAGCTCGATGGCTTTGATCAAACGCCATTGCTGGCGCCACTGCTGGTAGCTCAATCCGGTCTCCTTGCGAAAGATGCGGCTGATGGTTTTCTCCGAAGCGCCACTGTAGCGCGCCAGCTCATTGAGCGGTGGCACTTCCTCCATGCCGGCCAATTGCCGTAAGCGGCGGTCCTTGGGCAGCGGCAATAAGGTCGGTTCGCGCTGCGCATGCCGTATTTCGTCCAGGCATACGGCAAGAATATTGGCGCTGGGGCCGCTTTCCCACTGGGTAGCAAAGTCGGCGATGGCGATCCGCTCCAGCACTTCCCGCAGCAAAGAAGAGGCCGACAGCACTTCCAGATGGGGCGAAAGGCCGGGGTAGTGGTGGTTGTCGAGATAAACCGAGCGATAACCCGCCACGCCGGTAACCTGAACACGGTGCACCACCAACGGTGGGATCCAGGCAATGCGCGCCGGCGGCAGGAGGCAAATGCTTTCATTGAGCGTGATGCGCATACAGCCCCGTTGGCTGAACAGCAACTGCCCCATGTTGTGCCAGTGCGGCCCGGAATCATGTTGCGCCAGCTCGGCCGCAATGCCTAACACGCTATTGTTGATAGCATCGGGATCAAATTCATCCTGTGCGCTGAGCCATGCCATAAGTCTGTCCGATTTTATAAGTTTTTTGTCTTTTATATTGTAATGGCCAGGGTGGGGAAGGTGCTACTTTGTGGCCTACTTTCTTTTTGGATACGGGATGTACCATGCAACGCAGACTGACCCTGACCCTGGCGACACTGATGATGATGTTTCCCCAAATTGTGGAAACGATCTATAGCCCGGCTCTCACGCACATTGCCGACGGTTTTCACGTCAGCGCGGAGGTCGCGGCGCAAACCCTGTCCTGTTACTTTTTCGCTTTTGCTTTCGGGGTTGTCATCTGGGGCCGCTTGTGTGACGTGATCGGCCGGCGCCCCACCATTTTGGCCGGTTTGGCGCTGTATCTGCTGGCGTCGATCATCGCCATCTTCAGCACCGGCTTTACCCTGCTGTTGGCGGCCAGGGTACTGGCGGCGTTTGGTGCAGCGGTGGGGTCCGTAGGCACCCAGACTGCCATTCGCGATCGGTTCGACGGTTATGAGCTGGCGCGGGTGTTTTCCGTGATGGGGATTGCGATGGCGGTCAGCCCTGCGGTGGGGGTGCTGAGCGGCGCCCTGTTAACCCATTACTGGGGTTATCAGGGGGTGTTTGCCGGGCTGGCGGCGTTGGCCGCCTTGCTGCTGGCCTATGCCGCATGGCAGTTGCCGGAAACGCGCCCGGCGCAGGTGGTGAAAAGCTCCTTCTTCGGCACGTTTGGCAGAATGGTGAAAGACGGCGATATCTGGCGCAGCGCATGGCTGGTGGCCCTGTTCAACGTCTGCATGTTCAGCTATTACCAGCTGGCACCGTTTCGGTTTGAAGCGCTGGGCATTCCGCCGCAGTGGTTTGGCTATACCGGGTTGGTGCTGGCCGCCGGCGTCGGGATCGGCGCGGCAATCAACAAGTTTCTCATCGCCAAACAGTGGCTGTTTACGCCATTGCTGATGCTGGCCTGCGTATTGGCGTTGATCGGCGGCGGCCTGGTGTTCCTGTTGGAAGATAAGCTGTGGTTCGTGCTGCCGATGATGCTGGTGGTGATGGCCTACGGCATCGCGATCCCCAATATTCTGGCGCGGGCGCTGCGAAATTATAAGGATTGCATGGGCACCGCGGGCGCAATCCTTGGCCTGATGTACTACCTGATGCTGGCGGCGGGGCTGGTGCTGGCCGGGTTGGCGCAGCGGCCGGGCATCGTACTGATGACGAGTAGCGCCTGCGCGCTGCTGCTGGCGTTGACCCTGGTGCGCGGTGAACGCACCGTCGCTATCTCAACCCAACCCGGCAAACCGCTCCCGGATCGTCTCCTCCGGTAAGTCCACGCCAATAAACACCAGCGTGCTGCGGCGCTCTTCTTCTGGTAGCCACTCGCGATCCCAGTCGGCGTTATACAGCCGTTGCACGCCCTGGAACAGCAGGCGGCGCGGCTCGTCTTTGATCGACAAAATGCCCTTATAACGCAGCAGGCTGTCGGCGTATTCCAGCAGCAGGCCTTCCATCACTTCGGAAACCTGCATCAGCTCCAGCGGTTGGTCGTGGTACACCACAATCGACTGAATGTTGTTTTGCGCCTGTGGAATGCGGCGGAACAGCGGGGCGGGCGGCGTCAGGTTCAGCTTGTCGTTCAGCACAAAGCCTTCGATGTCGAACAGCACGCCCAGATCGATATCGCCGTGCGTCACTTTATAAACCGGGGCGCGGGCGTTCATCTGTTGCAGCCGTTGGGTCAGCGCTTCACAGTCCGGCGCCACGTCGGTTTTGGTCAGCAGAATACGGTCGGCGTAGCCCACCTGCGCCTGCGCGATGCTGAACTGGTTGAGTTGTTGATCGGCATGTGCGGCGTCCACCAGGGTAATGATGCCGTCCAGCAGGAAGCGTTCGCAGAGGATCTCGTGCGAGAAAAAGGTCTGGGTGATCGGGCCGGGATCGGCCATGCCGGTGCATTCGATGATCAGCCGGTCGAAGGCCAACTGGCCGCTGTCTACGCCGTCCAGCAGGTCCAGCAGCGCGTCGGCCAGCTCGTTGGCTTTGCTGCAGCAGATGCAGCCGTTGCTCAGGGTGGTGATGCGGCTGGCGCGGTCGCCAATCAGCGCGTTGTCGATCGGCACTTCGCCGAATTCGTTTTCGATAACCGCAATCTTGTAGCCGTGGTCGGCGTTCAGAATATGGCGCAGCAGGGTGGTTTTGCCTGCGCCCAAAAAGCCGGTCAAAATGGTGACGGCGATGGGTTTCATGTCGGGTCCTTATTGACTCAAATCAGCAGCAGCGCATGCCGCCTTTGCCGTCGCCGCCGTAGCGGGCCTGCTGGCGTTCGCGGAAAAACTCTTTATAGGTCATCACCGGTTTGTCCGGGTGGTTGTCTTTCATGTGCTGGACGTAGGTATCGTAGTCGGGCACGCCCACTAACATGCGCGCTGCCTGACCGAGGTATTTCCCCGCCTGGCCGAGATTTCCGAACATCGCCTTCTCCCCAAAAAATTACCCTGCATAACAGCTTTCATTATGCAGGGTATCCGTTAAATCACCATCAGTGCTGCGGTGAAACTTTGACGTCCCCCTCAGTTACGCCGTTGGATGGCGCTTCTTCAGGCACCGGCACGTAAGGCGTTTCCTGATCGCTGCGGTTCGGGTTTTTGTGCGCCGCCATGGCGGTTTTTACCCCATAGAAGATGATGCTGTACACCACCAGCAGGAACAGAATACTCAGCCCGGCGTTGGTGTAGTTGTTCACCACGATATGGTTCATGTTGGCGACCTGCTGGGTGGTCAGCTCAGCGCCGCCTTCGGCAATTTTTCGTTTGTACTCGCCGGCCTGGAAGAAGAAGCCTTCCAGTTGCGGGTTGTTGCTAAACAGTTTCAGGCCCAGGGCGTAGGTGGTACAAATCAGCAGCCAGACGGCCGGTACCACGGTGACCCAAATGTATTTGGTGCGCTTCATCTTAATCAGCACCACGGTCCCCAGCACCAACGCCACGGCGGCCAGCATCTGGTTGGAGATGCCGAACAGCGGCCACAGGCTCTTCACGCCGCCGAGCGGATCGACCACCCCTTGGTACAGCAGGTAGCCCCACAGGCCCACGCAACCGGCGGTGCCGACGATACCGGCCACCAGCGAGTCGGTTTTTTTCAGGAAGGGCGCAAAGTTGCCCAGCAAGTCCTGCAGCATAAAGCGGCCGGAACGGGTGCCGGCGTCCAGCGCGGTCAGGATAAACAGCGCCTCGAACAGAATGCCGAAGTGATACCAGAAGCCCATATTGGCGCCAGGGATGATCTGGTGGAACACGTGGGCGATGCCCACCGCCAGCGTTGGCGCGCCACCGGCGCGGTTCAACACCGAAGGTTCGCCGATGTCCTTGGCGGTTTGCAGGATCTGCTCCGGGCTGATGACGAAGCCCCATGAGCTGACGGTTGCCGCCGCGTGGGCGGTCACGTCTTTGAGCGACGCCATGATCATCGGCGCGTCTTCGGTGCCCAAACGGTGCAGGTCCGGCATGGTGATGCCCAATGCCGCCGGTGGGGTGTTCATGGCGAAGTACAGGCCCGGTTCGATGATCGACGCCGCCACCAGCGCCATGATGGCGACGAAGGATTCCATCAACATCGCGCCGTAACCGATAAAGCGCGCGTCTTTTTCATTGGCCAGCAGCTTCGGCGTGGTGCCGGAGGCGATCAACGCATGGAAGCCGGACACGGCGCCACAGGCGATGGTAATGAACAGGAACGGGAACACCGAGCCTTTCCACACCGGGCCGGTACCGTCGATAAACTGGGTCATCGCCGGCATTTTCAGCTCAGGGTTGAGGATTACGATGCCAATCGCCAGCCCGACGATCACGCCGATTTTCAGGAAGGTCGCCAGATAGTCGCGCGGCGCCAGGATCAGCCACACCGGCAGCAGCGCGGAGATAAACGCATAGCCAATCAGCGTATAGGTGATGGTGGTGTCTTTAAAGGTCAACGCCGGGCCCCAGAACGGGTCGTGGGCAATCACGCCGCCGAACCAGATCGAGAGCACCAACAGCACGATGCCAATCAGCGAGATCTCACCGACCCGGCCGGGGCGCAGGAAGCGCATGTAGATGCCCATAAACAGGGCAATCGGCACGGTGGAGCAAACGGTGAACACGCCCCATGGGCTTTCCGCCAGCGCTTTCACCACGATCAGGGCCAGCACCGCCAGGATGATGATCATGATCAGGAAGCAGCCAAACAGCGCGATGGTGCCCGGCACCGGGCCCATTTCCTTTTTGATGATCTCGCCGAGCGAAGCACCGTTGCGGCGCGAGGAGATGAACAGCACCATAAAGTCCTGCACCGCCCCCGCCAGCACCACGCCGCCCAGCAGCCACAGCGTGCCGGGCAGGTAACCGACCTGCGCCGCCAGCACCGGGCCGACCAGCGGGCCTGCGCCGGCAATGGCGGCGAAGTGGTGGCCGAACAGCACGTACTTGTTGGTCGGCACATAGTTCAGGCCGTCGTTGTTGACCACCGCCGGGGTGGCGCGGAAGGCGTCCAGCTTCATCACCTTGGTGGCGATATACAGGCTGTAATAACGGTACGCCACCAGATACACCGCCACCGAGGCGACGATGATCCACAGTGCGCTGATGTGTTCGCCGCGACGCAGCGCCACCACACCCAGGCAGGAAGCGCCGAGTATCCCCAGCAGCATCCAGGGTATGTGTTTTAAAATCCCCTCTCGGTTCATTGAGATGTCCTTAGTTCAAATCTGCAAAATGAGTGAGTTAATCCGCTTATAAGATGTTTAGGCGCGTGGCCTGGGTGCGGATAACGGTCGGGTATAGGTATAGGAACAGCTCATCATTGCGGGTCGGGGCAGGGGAAGACATCTGAATTTCAGTCAGCGGTGCTATAGGGGAGCTAAGCGGTCAAAATCCCGGGGTGAGCGGTTGGGCGCTGTGCGGCAACGCCAACCGGGCGGTGGGTCAGTAGATGTTGCGGGCGTTGATCCCGGCCGGGAAGATGCCGGTGGCAAAGATATGGCCGTTAACCTGCAGCCGATCGTCGGGCAGCATCTCGACCGGGTATTCATTGGCCAGATAATTGAGGAAGTTGTTGCGATCGTCCAGCGACTGAAAGCCGATCAGATCATAAAAAAATAGCGACTCGATTAACACCTGGTGCTCGGGGATCTGCCTGAGCAGCGCCGCCGACGGGAACGGCAAATGGAAGAAAAACGCGCAGGGGTTCAACAGCCCCTGTTCCTTCAGCGCCTGGCCGCAGGGCAGCAGCTGATAATCATCAATGCAGATGATGTCGTTCGGGCACACATACTCGCAGGCGATATCGGCGAAGTGCTGGTTGAGCTGGCGGTAAGCGCGGTAGTTCTCGGGCGTGAAATGCGCCTTCTCCGGGTGGTTATGGAACACCGGCCACAGGCCATCGTGATAGTAACCCTGATAGTGGAAGTGAAACTCTTCGGTCGACAGCGGAAAGGTCACTTGCTGATAGCCGCTGCGGTGCTGATGGCTGACCGGGCGCAGCGGCGCGGCGCCAAAGTTCTGCACGTCGCCATTCCAGCCCAGCCACAGGCCTTGCTCATCATCACTGGCGTCAACGGAGGATAGCGCCTGCGTGGCGCAGGCCAGGTCTTTGCTGTCACACTGTTTATTCGAGATCAAAACCAAACGAGACATGTTTTGTTCCTTGTTCAATTATGGGGCGAATATATTCGCCCGATGAATGCAGAACCCGACGGGTTAAAGCATCCAACTGACTTCCGCGGCGGTGACCTGCCCTTCAAAGCGGCGCAGTTCGGCGGTTTTGCAGGTGTACCACAGGGTGCAAAAGGCCGGGCCAAGCAGCTCGCGCAGCGGCTGACAGCGGCGAAACAGCGTAAGTGCCTCCCGCTGGTTGAGTGGCAGTGGTGCGGCGCTGTCGTTTTCATAGCCGTTGGTGCTCGGGGGCAACGGCAGGGGCTGCTCCAGCCCGTGTAATAGGCCACCGAGTATTATCGCCACCGCCAGATAAGGATTGGCGTCGGCACCGGCCAACCGGTATTCAATACGCTGGTTAGCGCTGTCGGAACAGGGCAGGCGTAGTGCGACGGTGCGGTTATTGTGCCCCCAGGAGGCACGCAGCGGCACATGCATGCCTGGGCGAAAACGGCGGAAGGCGTTGACATTCGGTGCCAGGATGGCCATCGAGGCCGGCATCAATGCCAGCATTCCGGCCATCGCCTGTTGCATGTTGTCGCTTAGTTCGCCCGGAGCGCCGGTCAGCAGGTTGTTGCCCTGTTCATCCTGCAGGCTGATATGAAAGTGCAAACCGCTGCCGGCGGATTGCGCGCAGGGTTTGGCCATAAAGCAGGCGTGCTGGTGGTGTTTCTCCGCTATCTGGCGCGTTAGCCGCTTCAGGGCCAGCACCTGGTCGCAGGCTTCCAGCACCCGGGCACTGTGGTGCAGGTTCAGCTCGTACTGACCGGAGGCCGCTTCGGCCACCACGCCGGTGAGCGGCAGCGCCTGCAGTCTGGCCTGATGCTCGATGTCGTTGAGCAGGGCGTGGTGGCGTTCCGGGGCATCGACAGAAAAACTTTGCGTCGGGCACTGGCCGGCAACGGCGGGCTGTTGCTGCGGATCATGCAGATAAAACTCCAGTTCTGCCGCGATCACCGGGTAGTAACCTTTGGCCTGCAGGCGTTTGAGAATCTGTTGCAGCACCACGCGCGGTTCCAGTTCGCAAGCCTCACCTTCGGCATTTTTCATCGTCAGCAGCAACTGAGCGTGGTGCTGTGGGTCACGGGCGCAGGGGCGCAATGTGCCCGGTACCGGCAGGCACAACCTGTCCGGCTCCCCGGCCTGCTGGCCCAGCCCGCTTTCTTCAATGACCTGGCCTGCGAGATCCATGGCGTAGATCGACAGCGGGAAATAGCAGCCCTTTTCCAGCCCGAACAACTCGGCGACCGGCAGCCGTTTGCCACGGAATTGACCGTTTAAATCGTTGAGATAAATATCGACGTGTTCGGTATCCGGATAACGCTGTAAATACTGTTCAACTTCCTTGCCAAAGGGACGTGGCTGCGCGGCGGTAATATCCGCCAGCATTGGGTTGAAGCCAATAATATTAGAATACATGAAACATCCGTCTCGTGAGGCCATATTGGCGATGTAATGATGTTATCCGTGGCCCTAAAAACTGTCTGTAAAAACGCCGTAACTTTATTTCCGCCCGGAATAAAAAAACTGTAAATAATGCGTCGTCGTCCGATGGCTGAATAATAAACAGCCGCATATACTGCGAATCATTGGGTTATTCAGGAGAGAAGTTGATGATCAGATCTTTAATCGTATTTATCGCCGCCATCACGGCGTTCAACGTCGCGGCGTCGTCGGAGGCTGCCTGGGCCAGTGGCGATAAAGCGCTGCAAGCGGCCTGTCTGAAAGCCAGCGGACTGAAAGGTGCCAAAGCCGCCGGAAGCATTATTCATTATGGCGACGACGTCGGTTACTCGGCGCTGCTGATTAGCGGCCGTTACCCGCAGGCGTTTATGCACAACAAGCCAGGCAAAGAGCTGTGTCTTTACCAGCGTGCCACTAAAAAGGTGGTGATCCAGGATGCCGACGGGCTGGTGGGGCAGGTGTAGTCAACGGACTATTAATGGCTAAATTTTCAACAATGGCGTTGTATTTATAGATTGTGGTCTATATCTTTGTCATAGATTGTAGTCTATAAAAAGGGAATGCCATGTGGACTGTAATAACTACGGAAGAGTTTGATCGATGGTTTGCATCGCAAGATGAACCTACTCAAGAGAAGGTGCTTGCTGCAATGGTAATGCTTGGGCGAACAGGCCCCAACCTGTCAAGGCCGTTTGTAGACTCATTGAGGGGATCACAACACCCAAATATGAAAGAGTTGCGAATTCAGCATAAGGGGCGGCCAATTCGTGCTTTTTTTGCATTTGATCCGAAACGTCAGGCAATCGTTCTGTGTGCTGGCGATAAGACAGGTAACGAGAAGCGGTTTTATAAAGTCATGCTACCTATTGCAGATGCGCAATTTACCCAGCATTTGATGTTCAATTTTGAGGAGTAACCAATGGGTACTTTAAAAGAAATGTTGGCTTCACGTACTCCTGAGAGCAGGCAGCGGATCGAGGAAATGGCAGAGGAGATGCTGTTGGAAACCCGTTTGTACGAGTTGCGCGAAGCCCTAAATATCTCGCAGCAGGCGTTGGCGAATAGTCTTGGTATTTCCCAGCCCTCCGTTGCGGCGATCGAGCAGCGCGGGAATGAGCTAAAAATTTCGACATTAAAGCGTTATGTCGAAGCCATGGGGGGGACACTGCGGTTGGATATCGAATTGCCGGACGGCAAGCACGTCGGGTTTAAGGTTTGAATTGATAAAAGGGGCGCTATAGCGCCCCCTGTCGGTGTTATTTCAAAGCGATGCGGATCACGTCATCCGGCGCCGTGGCCTCTTTCTCACGGCTGGAAGCCTGCTTGACGCTGACGTACAGCGTCTGGCCATCCGGTGACAGCGCCAGGCTGTTCGGGTGGGTCGGCGTCTTGAGGGTGTTCAGCAGCTTGTAACTTTTGGCGTCAATCACGCTCACTTCGCCCGCCTTGCGGTGGGTCACGTAAACTTCATTGCGCGCCGGGTTGAACAGCACCGCCAGCGATTCCGGTACCTCGATTTTGCTCAGGACGGTGCCGTCGCGGGTATCGACAACCAACACCTGCGCCTGCTTGGAGTCGGTGATAAAGGCGCGGTGAGTGGCCGGATCCAGGCTGATGTTCAGGAAGAAGTGCTCTTTGGACTCATCGAGCTTCTTGCGGCTGACGACCTTGTTGGTTTTGGTGTCGATAGTCACCAGTTCGCCATCGGCGTTGGTTACATACAGACGTCCGGCAGCGGCGTCCAGTGCCAGGCCGGTGCCGTATTTGCCGGTCTCGGTGATGGTGGTGCGCAGGGTCAGATCCTTGCCGTCGACCACCCAAACCACGCTGGATTCACCCAGCCCGGTGATATACAGGGTATCGGTGGTGGCATCGGCGACCAGCTCACGCGGAGCCAGGGGTTTTACCGTCTCGGAACGCTTGCGCGCGTCCAGCACCAGGCGGCCTTTCACCTCACCGGTTTTGCCATCGATGGCGGTCACCGAGTTGCTGGTGGTGTTGCCGAAGAACAGCGTGTCGGTTTTGCTGTTAATGGCTGCGCCGAAGGGTTTGATGTCGTTGTGAATGATCTGGGTGATATCCAGCGTCTGCGGATCCAAACGATAGACTACGCCACCTTTATCCAGCTTGCGGCTTTGCGAAGTGGCCAGATACAGCGCGTTCTCGCCCTGGCTGTAGACCATCTCATAAGCGCCTTTCGCGATCGGTTTACGCAGCAGTTCTGGCTCGCCCTGGGCCAGCAGCGGGGCAGAAAACAGCATTGAAGTGAGCAGTAACAGTGGGAAAGCGGTGCGCGTGCCGAAACGGCGGTTGCGAGTTGTTGCAGAGTTCATAACCTCTCCATGGAGTTAAAAAGCCTGTCGCCGCAGAGCCGTTGCCCTGAGGTCAAGAAAGCTCAACATTGAATTGAAGGTAAAGTCCTGCCGGTCGCGTCGTGGCGCACCGGATCCTGTTCTTGAGAATAGTAATCATTATTTATTGAGAATGGGAGTTATTTCAATGCAGGCTGGGGTGAAAATCACAGTGTGGAGGATTGGCTGGCGGTCATTTCCCGTTCAATCACCCCGGCCAGCGCCTGGGCCGCCGAAGACAGACGGTGCTGGGCGAGGCGGATCAGTCCGACCCGGCGTTCAATCACCGGGCCGAATAACGGCACGCAGGTTGCTCCTAACTCGCCCATCTGTTGTTCACACAGCGCCGGTACCGCGCTGGCGCCCAGTCCGTTAGCCACCATGCGGCCGACCGTCACCAACTGGTGGCTTTCAAACGCCACCTCCAGCGTTCTGCCGCTTTTGGCCAGCGTTTGTTCCAGCAACAGACGCACTGCAGAAGGGCGCTGCAGGGTAATAAAGTCCAGCGTCAGCAACTCTTTCCAGCTCACCTGCGCCCGGCTCGCCAGCGGTGAATGCTTTGGCACCACCGCGACAAAGCGATCGTTGCACAACGGGGTGAAGTGCAGGGTATCGCTGGGCTCCGGCTCGAAGGCAATGCCCATTTCCACCCGGCCTTCGCGGATCATCTCGAACACCTGCTCGTTAATCACGTCGTGCACCGCCACATTGATCCCGGCGTAGTGATCGCGAAACACTTTCAGGATCGGCGGCAGCGGGTTGGCAGCGAACGAAGGCATGGCAGCGATCGCCACTTTGCCCAGTTGCAGGGTAAAGCGCTGACGCATCGCCTCTTCCGCATTGTCCCAGTCCGCCAACAGTTGGCGCGCCATCGGGAAGAAGCTTTCCCCTTCCGGCGTCAGCGCCACACGCCGGGTGGTACGCAGCAGCAACTGCCCCCCCAGCACCTCTTCCAGTCCGCGAATGGCGAGACTCAGCGCCGGCTGCGAAATATTCAGCCGTTCGCTCGCCTGGGCGAAGTTAAGAGTGTGAGCTACCGCTAAAAACGCGCGTAACTGTTTGATGCTCATTTTCATTTTTGAATTATTTAACTCTTTTGAAAACAGTAATTAACAATTTATTAATAAAAATTTTAAATCAATGGGGCACAAAAACAAAATTAACAAATCATTTTTGTGACCTGATGATGCCTTTGCACAGGCAGGGGCATGCCGCCCACGGCCACAGAATACTCAGAGGCAGCCAATGGCAGGGCTCGATAAACGCGTCGCAAGCTACCAGGAAGCGCTGGCAGGCCTGACGGACAATATGACGGTGTTGGCGGGCGGTTTCGGCCTGTGCGGCATCCCGGAAAACCTGATTAATGAGATCCGTCGCCTGGGAGTGACCGGCCTGACGGTGGTATCAAACAACTGCGGCGTCGACGGCTTTGGCCTCGGTCTGCTGCTGGAAAACCGGCAGATCCGCAAGGTGGTGGCCTCCTACGTTGGTGAGAACGCGCTGTTCGAGCAGCAGGCGATCAGCGGTGAGCTGGAAGTGGAGCTGACGCCGCAGGGCTCTCTGGCAGAAAAAATCCGCGCCGGGGGTGCCGGTATCCCGGCGTTCTTCACCGCTACTGGCTACGGCACCCCGGTGGCCGAAGGCAAGGAGGTCCGCGAATTCAACGGCCGCCCTTACATCATGGAGCAGGCGATCACCGGTGACTTCGCCATCATCAAGGGCTGGAAAGCCGATCACTTCGGCAATGTCATCTATCGCCACACCGCACAAAACTTTAACCCGCTGATGGCCACCGCCGGGCGAATCACCGTAGTGGAGGTGGAAGAGATCGTCGCACCGGGCGAACTGGATCCGGCCGCGATCCACACCCCCGGCATCTACGTTGACCGCCTGATCCAGGGCAGTTTCGAAAAGCGCATTGAACAGCGCACTCTGCGTACCTGAGGAGAACCCCATGCTTACCCGTGAACAAATGGCGCAGCGCGTGGCACAAGAACTGCGTGACGGCGACTACGTCAATCTGGGGATCGGCATTCCGACGCTGGTGGCCAACTATGTGCCGCCGGGCATGGACGTAATGCTGCAATCCGAAAACGGCCTGCTGGGAATGGGCGGCTTCCCGACCGAAGCTGAGCTGGATGCCGACATGATCAACGCCGGTAAGCAGACGGTCACCGCCCGTATCGGCGCCTCGATTTTCGACTCGGCACAGTCGTTCGCCATGATCCGTGGCGGCCATGTCGATCTCACCGTATTGGGCGCTTTTGAAGTGGACGTTGAAGGCAACATCGCCTCGTGGATGATCCCCGGCAAGTTGGTGAAGGGCATGGGCGGCGCGATGGACCTGGTGGCCGGTGCGGAGAACATCATTGTGGTGATGACCCACGCGTCAAAGAGTGGCGAGTCCAAGCTGTTACCGCGCTGCACGTTGCCGTTGACCGGTGCCGGTTGCATTCGCAAGGTTCTGACCGACCTGGCCTATCTGGAAATTGAAAACGGTGCCTTTGTGCTGCGCGAACGTGCGCCCGGCGTCAGCGTGGAGGAGATTGTCGCCAAAACCGCCGGTCGGCTGATAGTGCCGACTCAGGTGCCGGAGATGCGCTTCTGATGATGTTATCCAGGGAGAAAACCATGCAACAGGTAGTGATTGTAGCGGCGACTCGCACGCCGATTGGCAGTTTTCAGGGTGCGTTGGCCTCATTGTCGGCGGTGGATCTGGGCACGGTGGTGGTGAAAGCCCTGCTGGCACGCAGCGGGGTTGCAGCGGAGCAGGTGGATGAGGTGATCCTCGGGCAGGTGCTGACGGCCGGTTGTGGGCAGAACCCGGCACGCCAGACCGCATTGAACGCCGGGCTGCCCCATAGCGTGCCGGCGCTAACCATCAACAAAGTCTGTGGCTCCGGTCTGAAGGCGATTCATCTGGCGGTGCAGGCGATCCGCTGTGGTGACGCCGAAGTGATTATCGCCGGGGGGCAGGAAAGTATGAGTCAGTCGCCGTATCTGATGAACGGCGCGCGTGCCGGGCTGCGGCTGGGTCACGGTCAGTTGACTGACAGCGTGATCCAGGACGGCCTGTGGGATGCCTTCAACGATTATCACATGGGCATCACCGCCGAAAATCTGGCGGAGAAATACGCCATTAGTCGCAGCGAGCAGGATGAGTTTGCGCTGCGTTCGCAACAGAAAACCCAGGCCGCCCAACAGGCCGGACGTTTTGTGGCGGAAATCACTCCGGTCGAGGTAGCCAAACCCAAAGGGGAAGTGCAGCGGGTGGCCAGTGACGAGCAACCCCGCGGCGACGCCACGCTGGAAAGTCTGGCCCGGCTGCGTCCGGCGTTCCGCAAAGACGGCACGGTGACCGCCGGTAACGCTTCCTCAATTAACGACGGTGCGGCGGCGGTGCTGTTGATGAGCGCGGCGAAGGCGGCAGAGCTGAAGATGCCGGTGCTGGCGCGCATTGCCGGCTATTCGGCATCGGGTGTTGATCCGGCGATCATGGGGATTGGCCCGGTACCGGCGGCGCGTCGCTGTCTGGCCAACGCCGGTTGGTCGCTGAGCGAAGTCGATTTGATCGAGGCCAATGAAGCCTTTGCCGCACAGGCGCTGGCCGTCGGCCGCGAACTGGAGTGGGACAGCGCCAGGGTCAATGTTAACGGCGGGGCGATAGCGCTTGGGCATCCGATCGGGGCTTCCGGTTGCCGGATTTTGGTCACGCTGCTGTATGAGATGCAGCGCCGTGAGGTCAACAAGGGGCTGGCGATGCTGTGCATCGGCGGCGGACAGGGCGTGGCGCTGGCGGTTGAGCGCGGCTGATAACCCAGGAGGAAACTATGCGTTCATCTGAGACTGTGGTGCTGGGCGCCGGGCTGATGGGGGTTGGCATCGCCACCCACTTTGCCCGCCACGGCCACGACGTCCTGCTGTATGACCCGGACTCGCAGCGGCTGGCGGAGGTTGCGGCGGTCGCGGGCAGTATTCTGGCGGAGCTGATCGAGGTTGGGCAGTTTGCGGCGGCAGAGCAGGCGACGGTGCTGGCACGTCTGAGCGTGACCGACGATCTGAACGATGTGGCCCGCGCCCGGCTGTTGATCGAGGCGATCCCCGAGCGCCTGGCGCTCAAGCATGCCTTGTACGAACAGCTGGAAGGGCTGATTGCCGACGATGCGGTGATCGCCAGCAACACCAGCGGTCTGCCGCCGGATGAGTTGGCGGTCAGAATGATCCATCCGCAGCGCCTGTTGATCGCCCATTTTTGGAATCCGCCGCACCTGATCCCGCTGGTGGAGATCGTACCCGGCAGTGCCACCGATCCCCGTTATCTGACCGCGGTGCAGGAATTGCTCAGTAGCATGGCGCTGGAGGCGGTACTGCTGGACCGTGCCGCACCGGGGTTCGTTGGCAACCGGCTGCAGTTTGCGCTGCTGCGCGAGGCGCTGCACATCGTGCAAAGCGGCATTGCCAGTCCGCAGGTGGTGGATCAGGTGATGCGCGCCTCGCTTGGGCGGCGTTACGCGATGGTCGGGCCGTTGGAGGCCGCCGATATGACCGGTCTGGAGACGGTGGCGGATATCGCCCGCCACTTGCTACCGGAGCTGGCGACCGATGACAGCATGATGGCGCTGGTGGAAAGCCGGCTCCGCCAGGGCAACACTGGCCAACGCAGCGGCCAGGGATTTTATCACTGGGATGAAGCACGCAGGGAACGCATTCAACAGCGGCGGGCGCACCAACTGCGTTTTGCTCTGAAACCTTAACCGCACCCAACAACAATAATGAGTTGCTCAATATGGCTGGCGTGGTTCAGACATCAAGGGCAATAGGGAGTGATGATGAGCGTTCTGATTGCCCTGGCAGCACTGGGAGTCCTGATGCTGGCCGCCTATCGCGGCTACAGCGTTATTTTGTTTGCCCCGATCGCCGCGCTGGGCGCGGTGTTATTGACCGATCCCGGCGCGGTCGCCCCGACCTTCACCGGGCTGTTTATGGAAAAGATGGTCGGCTTCGTCAAACTCTACTTCCCGGTGTTTCTGCTGGGGGCGGTGTTTGGCAAACTGATTGAACTGTCCGGTTTTTCCCGCTCGATTGTGGCAGCGGCGATTAACATCCTCGGCCGTCGCCACGCTATCCCGGTGATTGTGCTGGTCTGTGCACTGCTGACCTACGGCGGCGTCTCGCTGTTTGTGGTGGCGTTCGCGGTCTATCCCTTCGCCGCCGAGCTGTTTCGCCAGAGCGGTATCCCCAAACGGCTGATCCCGGCGACGGTGGCGCTCGGCGCGTTTTCCTTCACCATGGATGCGCTGCCCGGCACGCCACAGATCCAGAACATCATTCCGACCAGCTTTTTCGGCACCAATGCCTGGGCCGCGCCCTGGCTGGGGTTGATTGGCTCGCTGTTTATCATCGCGGTCGGCCTGTTTTATCTTGAACGCCAGCGCCGCAAGGCACAGGCACGGGGTGAAGGCTACGGCACCGAACTGCTCAACGAGCCTGAAACCCCGGACAATATCAATTTACCCAATCCGCTGATCGCCATTATGCCGTTGATCCTGGTGGGTTTGCTGAACCTGGGCTTTACCCACTGGATCCCGCAGTGGTATGGCGTCAGCCACGAGTTGACCCTGCCGGGGTTGGCCAAGCCGATCACCACCGAGATCGGCAAGATCACCGCCATCTGGGCGGTGGAGGCGGCGTTGGTGTCGGGTATTCTGCTGGTGCTGATTTTTGGTTTCCGCAACGTTCGCGGACGGCTGGCGGAAGGCAGTAAAACGGCGGTCGGCGGGGCGATTTTGGCCGCGATGAACACCGCTTCGGAATACGGTTTTGGCGCAGTGATCGCGGCACTGCCGGGGTTTCTGGTGCTGTCAAAGGCGCTGGCAACCATTCCCAACCCGCTGGTGAACGAGGCGGTCAGCGTCACGCTGCTGGCGGGCATCACCGGTTCGGCCTCCGGCGGCATGAGTATCGCGCTGGCGGCCATGTCCGAATCCTTTATCGCCGCCGCCCACGCCGCGCATATCCCACTGGAAGTGCTGCACCGGGTGGCCTCCATGGCCAGCGGCGGCATGGACACCTTGCCGCATAACGGTGCGGTGATCACCCTGCTGGCCATCACCGGTCTTAGCCATCGGCAGGCCTATGGCGGCATCTTCGCCATCACCCTGATTAAGAGCGCCGCAGTGCTGTTTGTGATTGGCGTGTTCTACCTGACCGGCATTGTTTAAAGGAGCAACAACATGAATTTACAAGGCAAAACGGCACTGGTGACCGGTTCGACCAGCGGTATCGGCCTCGGGCTGGCCGCCAGCCTGGCGGCCGCGGGCGCCCAGGTGATCCTCAACGGTTTTGGCGAGGTGGAGCAGGCGAAGGCACATATCGCAGGTTTGGGCGCCGCGCCCGGCTACCACGGCGCGGATCTCAGCGATCCGCAACAGATCGCCGACCTGATGCGCTATGTCGAGCTGGAGTTTGGTGGCACCGACATTCTGGTCAATAACGCCGGTATTCAGCATGTTTCACCCCTGGAGTCATTTCCGGCCGATAAATGGAACGCGATTATCGCGATTAATCTGTCGTCGGTGTTCCACACCAGCCGCCTGGCACTGCCGGGTATGCGAGAGCGCGGTTGGGGACGGATTATCAACGTTGCCTCGGTGCATGGGTTGGTGGCATCCAAAGACAAGGCGGCCTATGTAGCGGCCAAACACGGCGTGGTGGGGCTGACCAAAACCATCGCGCTGGAAACCGCACGTAGCGCCATCACCTGCAACGCCATCTGTCCCGGTTGGGTGCTGACGCCGTTGGTGCAGCAGCAAATTGACCAACGGATTGCCGCCGGCACCGATCCACAGCAGGCGCGCAATGACCTGCTGGCGGAGAAACAGCCCTCGCTGGAGTTTGTGACGCCGGAGCAGTTGGGGGAACTGGCGCTGTTTCTGTGCAGCGACGCCGCAGTGCAGGTGCGCGGTGCCGCCTGGAATATGGATGGCGGCTGGTTGGCGCAGTAACTTTGTGGCCGGTTTCGGTACTACATGACGATCCCGGCCCCTTGCGCCCGGTCCGCCGCATTTTTCTCTGCCAGATAGCGCGCCGGCGGTTTACCCACCGCTTTTCTGAACATGGTGACAAAACCGCTGGCGCTTTCGTAGCCCAGATCCAGCGCCACCCGTTGCACGCTGTCACCCTGGGTCAGCCGTTGCAGCGCCAGCACCACGTGTAATTGTCGCCGCCAGTGGCCAAAGCTCATGCCCATTTGTTGTTGCAGAGTGCGGTTGAGCGAGCGTTCGCTCATGCCGATACGCTGCGCCCATTGGCCAAGTGTTGCCTTGTCCGCCGGGTTGGCCAGCAGCCGCTCCGTTAACTGGCGAATGCGCGCGTCATTGGAGACCGGCAGGTGCAGATTCTCAACCGGCGCCTTGACCAACTGATCCAACAATACGCCGGCCAATCGTCCTTCCGGGCCTTGTTGGTCGTACAGCTGTTCGAAAGTGCTGGCCTGGAACAGCAGTTCACGCAGCAGCGGGGACACCGCCAGCGTACAGCAGTGGGTCGGCAACCCGGCGATAGCATCCTGATCGACAAACAGGCAGTAGCATTCGCTGGCACTGGCCCCCTGGGCGTTATGCAGCACATTGCTGGGCATCCATAACGCACACTGTGGCGGCACCAGCCACAGACCGTTTTCCACCTCGCAGCGGATCATGCCGCGCACCGTATAAATCAGCTGTGCTTTGCGGTGCCGGTGATGGGTGATCTCCCAATCTTTATCAATGGTGGAACCTTGCACGGCAAAAATGGCACGCGGTACCTGATCGATATCGAAACGCGGCTCGGTGATAAAGGTCATGAGAATAATTCTCAATTTGGCGGAATTGAAAAACATTATGTCCTGATTGTGCAATGTGGTCTAGCACCGCGACCGATACAGTGAGCGCTGGTTTTGGCACTCTCAGGAGATAAGGTGGCGCTATGTATCAACAACAGGTCATTACGGCACTGCTGGCCTGGATCGAGCAAAACCTCGACCAGCCGCTGACGCTCGACGATATTGCGGCCAAATCAGGCTATTCCAAATGGCACCTGCAGCGGTTATTCAAAGAGTTAACCGGCGAAATCCTGGGAACTTACGCCCGGCGCAGGCGGCTGACGGCCGCCGCACGCGAACTGCGGCTCACCAATCACGGCGTGGCCTTTATCGCCGACAAGTATCAGTTTGATTCCCAGCAGACTTTCACCCGCTGTTTCAAAAAGCAGTTTGGTATGCCGCCGGCCGGTTATCGCCGCAGTACCGACTGGTCAGGGCAGGGGATGCAGCCTCCGCTGCGGCCGATGGATGCGCCATTACCACAGGCGGAGATCATTACGCTGCCGGCAATGCAATTGATTGGCCACACCCAGCACCGCAGTTGTACGTTGGGACAGCTGCTGCATTCGAAAAACGAGCTGCGTCAGCATGCCTGGCGGCAGATGATGCCGAAGGAAGCCGAAACCTTGGCGGTGGTCTATGGCCTTACCAGTCTGGAGGCCGACAGCAGGCTACGCGGTAGGCAACGGATGGCTTATACCCTGGCGTTGGCGGACGAGCGGGCAGAAGGCGAACGGGTACTGATCGAGCAGGGCGACTACGCCAGCTTTACCTATCAGGGGCAGGTTGAAGAGTTACAAAACTTTATCGCCCGCCTGTATGACACCGCGATACCCATGATGAAAGCAATACGGCGGCCGGGTAAGGATATCGAGCGTTTTTATCCCGCGTTGGGTGGCGTTTGCAGCGCCGGCGGTACGGCGATCCGCTGCGAATATCTGATCCCTATCCGCCTGATGTCAGCGCCAATCGCCGCGCTTTAGCGGCGATTTTCACAGTGACTCCTCTTCGTGCCGCACCAGGTTACAAAAAAGTTCGATATTGCACCGGTAATGTTTCACACTTAGGTCGATGTGCACATATAATGCGCATCCGGTCTTTCATGGCCGAAATAACCTATAACTGCCAGTGGCCATAACCTACACGAAGATGAAAATGAGCATTCGCGCGTTACTAACCCTGTTTACGGCACTGGTGGCTTTCAGCCAGGCTGCCTTCGCCGTTGTATATCCGTTGCCTGCCAAAGACAGCCGTCTGGTGGGTGAGAACATCCAGATCACCGTACCGGAAGACAGCAAGCTGCCGCTGGAGAGCTTTGCCGCTCAATACCAGATGGGCCTGAGCAATATGCTGGAAGCCAACCCGGGCGTGGATCCGTTCCTGCCGAAAGCGGGCAGCACCCTGACCATCCCACAGCAGTTGATCCTGCCGGACGCACCGCGTGAAGGCATCATCATCAACAGCGCCGAGATGCGTCTGTACTACTACCCGAAAGGCACCAACACGGTAATCGTGCTGCCAATCGGTATCGGCCAGTTGGGTAAAGATACCCCTCTGAACTGGACCACTACGGTACAGCGCAAGAAAGACGGCCCAACCTGGACGCCAACCGCCAAGATGCGCGCAGAATACGCCGCTGACGGCGAGATCCTGCCAGCGGTATTCCCGGCCGGTCCTGACAACCCGATGGGGCTGTATGCGTTGTACGTTGGTCGTCTGTATGCGATCCACGGTACCAACGCCAACTTCGGTATCGGTCTGCGCGTGAGCCACGGTTGCGTGCGTCTGCGTGCTGACGACATCAAGTTCCTGTTCGACAACGTGCCGGTCGGGACTCGTGTGCAATTTATCAACGAGCCGATCAAAGTCAGCGTAGAGCCGGACGGTTCCCGTTACCTGGAAGTGCACAACCCGCTTTCCGCTAACGAAGAGCAGCTGAAGTCGAAAGACCCGGTGCCGTTGACCATCTCTGCGCCAGTAGGCAAAGTGATGATGGACCCAGCCGTTAACCAGAGCGAAGTGGACGCGGCAATGAAAGCCCGTTCCGGTATGCCGGTTAAAGTGAACTGATTAAATCAGTGCTGCAAACAAGACGCCTGCGGGCGTCTTTTTTTATGGTGGTTATTTTAAATAAAAATATTTATCTCTCAAAAAAGTGAATTATCGTCCTGTGGATAGAATAGTTATAATTTAAATATTCCGTAGTTATATTTTAAAGGTGTTTTACCGTTGTGAGATATATATAAATCAATGCTGGATGGACATGATTAACCTGTTTGCAAATAATATAAACACTCTGAATTAGTTCAGGTTGATATATTTTTTTCAGAATTTTGTTTTAAGTTTAATTTATTATTTTCATTTTAATTCATGGTGTTATGGCGTATTTCCTCTGTATTGCGCGTTCACCTTACCATGATCGCTAATATAACCAGGTAGTTGCTTGTGATAGTGTGGAATTAAATAATACGCAAAGGCTATCAGGGAATGAAAAAGAAAAACAAAACGCCAACGCCACACGATGCGGCATTTCGTCAGTTTTTGACGCAGCCGGAAATTGCTCGCGATTTTATGGAGCTCCATCTTCCGCCAGAACTGCGTGCCATCTGCGACCTCAGTACGTTGAAACTGGAATCCGGTTCTTTCGTTGAAGATGACCTTCGCCAGTATTTCAGCGATGTGCTCTACAGTCTGAAAACCACTGCCGGGGATGATGGTTATATCCACGTACTTATTGAGCATCAGTCTACACCCGATAAACACATGGCTTTCAGGCTAATCAGGTATGCAATAGCGGCCATGCAGAGACATTTGGACGCCGGTCACAAAAAACTGCCGTTGGTGATACCTGTCCTGTTTTATACCGGCAAACGCACTCCTTATCCTTATTCCACCAACTGGCTGCGGGAGTTTTACGATCCGGAACTGGCGGGAAAACTCTATACGGCCGAATTTCCGCTGGTCGATGTGACGGTTATCCCTGATAACGAGATCATGGGCCATCGCAGCATGGCCGCACTGACCTTGCTGCAGAAACATATTCGGCAGCGGGACCTGGCAGAGCTGACTGACAAACTGGCCACTATCCTGCTGAGTGGCTATCTGTCTTCGCCACAGGTGATTTCGCTGGTACACTATATTCTTCTGGCCGGAGAAGCGTCCGATGCTGAAGCCTTTGTACGCGAATTGGCACTGCGGGTACCGCAACATGAGGATGAACTAATGACTATTGCACAACAGCTTGAGCAGAAGGGCATCGAGAAGGGTATCGAACAGGGTATCGAAATGGGCATCGAGAAGGGCATCCCGCTTGGTGAACAGCGCGGTATCGAGAAAGGGCGTCAAGAAGGCGTGCTTGAAGGAAAGCTTACCGTTGCCCGCGCCATGCTGGCGAACGGCATCGACCACGACTCGGTAATGAAAATGACCGGTTTGACGGCTGAAGATTTGGCGCAAATCCGCCATTAATTGTGTGAACCCCTCCTCCTAAATCCTGATGCAAAAGCACGGTCTGAAGATCTTGCTATAAAGTGTCAGGATAATCACAAACTCCCTTCCTATGCATTAATCGCTATAAGTTCTCCCTCGTCATTATTCCATTAAAAATCATATCCAATTAACCAGTTATATAACCCCTCTGACCAGTTACTCGCTGGGAATATTCTCTCAAAATGTGTTCACTGTGAGAATAAGATCACACAAGCGTAACAAAAGGTAAACATAGGCTCTCTATATTGGCTGCTTTGCTTTTGGGAGGGAGTGCCATGCGTAACTGGAACGAGCCGAAAAAGAACAAAGCGCACATCGAACTGATCCCGATGATCGACGTGATGATGTTTTTGCTGGTGTTTTTTGTGTTGATTAGCCTGAACGTGATCCCGGCCCTCGGGCTGAAAACTCAGTTGCCGTCCGCCGGCAGTGCGCAGCAGTTGAAACCGCAGAAGAAGGCGATCATTACGCTGGGTGCCGAAGATCAACTGCAGCTCGACGGCCAGCCGTTGGCGCTGAGTGCGCTGGTAAGCACGCTAAAGCAACAGCAACAGGAAAACCAGACCACCACCATTATCGTCAACAGCGATAAGGGCGTCGCGGTAGAGCGGCTGGTGGCGGTGATGGATAACCTGCGTCAGGGCGGTTTTTACTCTGTCTCTATCGCCACACGGAAGCTGTGACATGTATCTGCTCTATCGTTCACGTCACCTTTTCAGCTGGCTGCCGGCGCTGATCGTGGCGGGCTGTTTACTGTTCGCCAGCCAGCAGGCTGCGCTGAAAATCCAGCCACGCTATGACGACACTACCATGGAACTGGCGCTGGTCGAGCCGGAGCCTGAACCTCAGCCTCAGCCGGAACCGCTGGTGGAAACCCCGCCGCAACCCGACCCCCCGCCACCGGAGCCGCAACCCGTTCCTGAACCCGTGGTGCCGGCCCCGGAGCCGATTATCGAGGCCAAGCCGGTTCCCAAACCGCAGCCCAAACCCAAGCCCAAACCGGTGAAAGAGAAAGCCAAACCGGTAGAAAAGGCCAAACCGGTATCCGCACAGCCTGCGCCGAAAGCGCTGGTCAGCAAGCCTGCGCCTACGCCGGCCGCACCTGCCGCGCCGAAGGTCAACGCCCAGGCGATCGAAAACGGTTATTTGCAGGCACTGCGCCGCGAACTGGAACAGCGCAAGCGCTACCCGAGCGGACGGCAGGCTTCGCTCGAACGGCCGCAGGGCAACGTCGAGGTCTGGCTGGAGGTCGATCGCAGCGGCCGCGTGCTCTCTTCCGGCATCGCCAACAAGGCTGCCAGCATGCTGCTGAACCGCGCGGCGATGGGCAGTTTACAAAGCATCAGCCAGGTGAAGGCGTTCCCGAGCGACGCTTTTGCCGGGCAAGCAACCAAACGATTTTCAGCCACGTTCAATTATCAGGCGCCGTAGCGACCTGGCATAACAGTTTGATTTTTTAGGGGATGGAAACAATGAAGTCTTTCAATCGATCTGGGATTTATCTGGCGGTGATGTCGGCGATGCTGCCGGGCGCGGCGCTGGCGGCGGACACCACCGACGTCGGTACCATCAGCGTGAAGGGGCAGTCGCTGGGCGGCGGCATGATGGTGCAGGACGACAGCGCCAAGGCGCGCTCCACCGTCACCAAAGAGGCGATGGACAAAATGCCCGCAGCGGCCAATGCCATCGACAAGCTGAAATACACGCCAGGCCTGAACGTCAACAGCAACGACGCCAGCGGCCTGAGCGGCGTCGATTACACCATGCGCGGCATGAACTCGGATCAGATCGGCCTGTCGATGGACGGTATCCCGATCAACGACTCCGGCAACTATGCCGTCTATCCGAACCTGCTGGGCGATTCGGAGAACCTGGAGGAAGTGTTCGTCACCCAGGGATCATCCGAGGCGGACGGCCCGCACATCGGCTCCAGCGGCGGCAATATCGGCATGGTGACGCGCCGCCCGGCAAAAGATTTCGGCGGCTTCGTCAAGCAGACGCTGGGCAGCAACAACCTGAGCAAAACCTTTGCCCGTTTGGAAACCGGCGAGTACAACGGTTTCAGCAACTGGCTCTCCTACTCGCACACCGAGGCGAAAAAGTGGCGCGGGGAAGGGCGCGAATATTCCAACAAGTTCGAAATGAACTCGCTGTACGAAGACGGCAACGGCAACAGCAGTAACCTGATCATGAAGTACAACCGCCAGCAGAACGTCAACTACAACACCCTGAGCAAGGCGCAGTTCGAAAACGACGGGCGCGATACCGACTACGCCACCACGCCGGAATACAACAGCAAGGGCCAGTTGAACAAGTACTACAAGCTCAACCGCAACCCGTTCGATACCTTCACGCTGTCATTCACCCAAAAGTTGCAGCTGCGCGACAATCTGTCGCTGACCCTGCAGCCGTATTACTACTGGGGCAACGGCGGCAGCTTCACCGGCCAGACGGCGTCGGTGCTGTCCAGTACCTCGGACAAGGCCGGGCAGTACGATCTCAGCAATTTGCAGTCCAACACCTATTACCGCCCGTCGTGGACCCAGACCTGGCGCCCCGGCATTACCACCAAGCTGAAGTGGGACATCAACGATCAGCACAGCCTGGATATCGGCTACTGGTATGAACGTGCGCGTCAGCTACAGACCCAGCCCTTTATCGGCATCAAGGACGACGGCAACCCGGCGCAGATTTCGGGCAAACCGGGCGGTTCCGATCAGGTGCAGGACGCCAACGGCAAGACCGTGCAGGGGCGTAACCAATACACCATCACCCCGGCGCAGAAAGTGTGGCTGCAGGACACCTGGTACGCCACGCCGGACTGGACCTTCGTCGGCGGGCTGGCCTATCAGTACGTGGAACGTAAAGGGGACAACCGCGGCAGCCTGTACAACGTGCCGGAGAAGCGCGATGCCACTTACCACGAATTCCTGCCTAACTTCAGCGCCAGCTACAAGCTGAACCAGGAAAATCAGGTGTTCTATAACCTGACGCGCAACATGCGCACCCCACCGAACTACGTGCTGTACAACGTCGGCGACTCGATCAGCACCAAGCCGGAGCTGAGCTGGAACCACGAGCTGGGCTGGCGTTTCCAGCAGGAAGACATGCTGATGAGCGCCACGCTGTTCTATATGCGCTACAGCGATCGTCAAGTCTCCACCACCAACTCGTCGGGCGACTACGAGATGATGAACATCGGCAACGTGGAGAACAAAGGGCTGGAGCTGGAGTGGAGCGGCCAACTGCCGCACAACTTTAACTACTACACCTCATACACCTATACCCAGTCGAAGCAGAAGAACGACATCGTCAGCAACGGCGGGCTGCCGCTGCCGACGTCCGGCAAAGAGGTGCCGAACGTGCCGAAAAACCTGCTGAACATGACGCTGGGCTACGACGACGGCCTGTATTACGGCAGCGTCAGCGGCAAATACGTCAGTTCGTTCTACGGCGATCTGACCAACGACGAGAAGATCGGCGGCCGCACGGTGTTCGATCTGGCGGCGGGGGTGCATCTGCCGGTAGACAAGAAGATCGTCAAGAGCGCAGCGTTGCGCTTTGGTATCAGCAACCTGTTTGACAAGGAGTACCTGACTTCGGTGCGCACCACCACCTTCAACGCAGCGCCGTATGGCGGCGTGAAGGCCAGTACGCCGTACTACAACGTCGGGGAAGAACGTACCTTCAGCGTATCGCTGGAAGCCACCTTTTAACTAATTCGAGGCTAAATGATGAATGCCAATCTGTTGCACGACATTATTTTCTACGTGATGTACGCCGCGCTGGCGATTGCGCTGGTGATCATTATCGAACGCGCGCTGTATTTCGCCTACACCCAGCGCCAGGCCCGTCGGTTGGAGCAGGCGCTGACGCCGGACGTGCACCGCGCCGCCGATCTGCCGGACGAACTGACCCAGCGCAACAGCCTGCCGCTGGCGGTGATCGCGCCGGTACTGGAGCAGAAGCACCGCGCCGGTGACCGCGAAGCGATAGGCGATTTGGTCGACGCGCAGTACCTGTTGAGCAAACCGCTGATGGCGCGTGGCCTGTGGCTGCTGGAAACCATCGTTACCGCCGCTCCGCTGCTGGGGCTGTTGGGGACGGTGATGGGGATTATCGAAACCTTTAAGGCGCTGGCCGCTTCCGGGGTGTCCGAACCTAGCCTGGTGTCCGCCGGCATGGGTACCGCGCTGTACGCCACCGGGCTGGGGATCGCCATCGCGTTGTTGTGCCTGGTGGGCAACAACTACCTGCAAAGCCGCATGGAGCGCATCAACGAACTGCTGAAGGTTCTGTTGATCCGCGCCGGTGCGCCGGCCAGCCGCCCGGAAAACGGCAGCCGCGAGCAATGGGTTGACAGTGAGGCACCGCGCTATGCCTAATGGCCGTCAACCACGGCGGCCGCTGGGCCGCCTTTACACTGCGTTATGGGGTAGCTGCCTGTTGATGTTGAGCCAGAGTGCGACGGCGCGTTTTGAAATTCCCGGCTACGAGCTGGTGTATACCGCGCCGGTGGAAACTGCTTTGCAGGCGGATGACCTGCGTAACACCGCGCAAGTGTGGCAGCAGATGTTCGATGCGGCGAAAACCCGCATCGATCTGGGCCAGTTCTACGTGGCGAACCAACAGGGTTCGCTGCTGGATGGCGTGCTGCAACACCTGAAAGCGGCGGGCGAACGCGGAGTGAAAATTCGTTTTCTGATGGAAGAGAAGGGCATCCGCATCTCTACCCCTGAGACGCTGGAACAGCTTAAGGCGATCCCTAACCTGGAACTGCGCATTATTCCTTATCAGCGGCTTAGCGGCGGTATTTTGCATGCCAAATACCTGCTGGTGGACGGTGAGCAGGCGTTTGTCGGCAGCCAGAACTTCGACTGGCGTGCGCTGGCGCATATCCATGAAACCGGGCTGCGCATCAGCGATGCCGGGGTGGTCGGGCAGATCCAGGCGATCTTCGAGCAGGATTGGCAAGCTCAGGCTTTGCTGGCGGCGGGTAAGCCGGTGCCGCAACGGCCTTACCAGCCAAAGGCCGAAACGCCGCAGGGTAACTATCTGGTCGCCAGTCCGCGTGCCTACAATCCGGCCGGGGTGATTGACTCGCAGGTGGAGTTGCCGCGTCTGCTGGCTACGGCCAAACAGCGAGTACGGGTGCAGGTGATGGATTACGCGCCATTGTCTTTTGGCCCAGACCACACCCGGCCTTACTACGCGACGATCGACAATGCCCTGCGCAGCGCTGCCGCCCGCGGTGTGCAGGTTGAGCTGATGGTCGCCAACTGGAACACCAAAAAACCGGATATCGCCTGGCTGAAAAGTCTGGCGGTGGTGCCGAACGTGCAGGTGAGAATTGTCACTATTCCCCCGGCCAGCAGCGGCTTTATCCCGTTCGCCCGGGTGATCCACAGCAAAATCATGACCATTGACGGCGAAACGGCGTGGATCGGCACCAGCAACTGGACCGGCGGTTATCTGGATAACTCGCGCAATCTGGAGTTGGTGCTGCACAATCCGGCCATGAGCCAGCGGGTGGATAAGCTCTACAGCCAGCTATGGGACAGCGTTTACGCCGAACCGATCAAGCTCGATTATGACTACCCGGCCCCCAAGCCGGGTGGTGAGTCCTGACTGATACAGGGCGCGGCATGCCGCGCCTCTACTCTTATGCTCGCCAGCCGGCTTGTTCCAGCGCGGTCAGCAACTGCCCGGCACTTAGTCCTTCTGCCCGGTGGCCGTTACCGGAAAGGGTATTGGCCGCCAGCAGGGCATTGATAATTGCCTCCTCCACCGCTTCGGCCGCCGCCGCAAACAGTTCGGAGATGTAATCGTTATTCACCATACGTAGTGGCGTGGTGAAGGCCCCTTTGTCGGCGTAGTCGGCTGGCGGCAGCCCGTCGTTGCCGGTGGCGAAGGCGATAAAAATATCACCGCTAGAATCTTCGGTACCGCCGCCAGTGCGCGCAATGCCGATGCTGGCGCGTTGGGCCAAACGCGTACATTGGTGTGGCAACAGCGGGGCGTCGGTGGCCAGCGTGACGACAATTGACCCCATGCCCGGATGTGGCAGTTGCGGGGTGAATGGCGAGTGAATATGCCCCAGATGGCGACCGACCGGATAGCCGCCAACCAGCAGCGAGGCACGTTTGCCGTGGTTGGCCTGCACGATGGCCCCGACCGTCCAACCGCCACGGTCTGCAGGCAGACGACGGGATGCGGTGCCGATACCCCCCTTAAACTCATGGCAGATCATACCGCTGCCGCCGCCGACCGCACCTTCCTGTGGCAAACCGTTATGTGCTGCCTGCAGCGCCTGCCGTACATGCTCGGGCTTGACGTGAAAGCCGTTGATGTCGTTGAGCAGGCCGTCGAAGGTTTCCATCACCACCGGCATATTCCAGTACACCGCCTTATCGTCGGCGGGTAGCGTTTCGCGCTCCAGCGCGATCAGGCTGTCGCGCACCACGCCGACGCTGTGGGTGTTGGTAAAGGCAATGGGGCTGGTGAGCAGGCCGGCTTCACGGATCCACTCCAACCCGGTGGCGTCGCCGTTGCCGTTGAGTACGTGCACCCCGGCAAAGCAGGGGGATTGCCGGGCCTGTCCGGCCCGCGGTTCGATCACCGTGACGCCGGTGCGTACGCTGCGGCCGTCGGCCAGATCGGCGTGGATGCTGGCGTGGCCGACGCGGACGCCGGGCACGTCGGTGATGGCGTTCAGCGGGCCGGCAACGCCGTGGCCGATTTTAATGCCCAAATCCTGAGCGCGCTGCGACATGGTTATTCTCCTTCAATTGAGGGTTCAACCAGCGGGACGGCCTGCCGGTTGCGCATGTAGCTCAGCACCACGTCGAGGACGCTGAGATTGCCTTTGAATTTATGTTCTGTCATGGCTTAACCCTGCCCGGATGGGAAACTGAAGCTGGCATACTGGGCATCGCTTGATGATGGCCAGCGCTGGGTGATGGTTTTGCGTTTGGTGTAAAAGCGTACCGCATCCGGGCCGTAGGCGCGCAGGTCACCGAACAGCGAGCGTTTCCAGCCGCCAAAGGAGTGGTAGGCCACCGGGACCGGCAGGGCGACGTTGATCCCCACCATGCCGACCTGTATATGGCTGGAGAAGTAGCGTGCCGCCTCGCCGTCGCGGGTGAACAGGCAGGTGCCGTTGCCGTATTCATGGGCATCAATCAGCGCCATCGCTTCTTTCAGCGAGCCGACTCGTACCAGGCCCAGCACCGGGCCGAAGATCTCTTCCTGATAAATTCGCATGCCGGGCCGCACATGGTCAAACAGCGTCGGGCCTAGGAAATACCCCTGGCTGAGTTGTCCACTGTCGTCCCGCACCTGCAGCTCGCGGCCGTCGACCACCAGGCTGGCTCCTTCTTCGACGCCCTGATCGATGTAGCTTTTCACCTTCTGATAATGCTGGTGGGTGACCAGCGGCCCCATATCGTTACGGTTGTCGCTACCGGCACCAATCCGCATTTTGGTCATTTGCTGCCGTAGCCCGGCGATCAGCGCGTCGGCGGTGTCATCCCCTACCGCCACTACCAGCGGGATCGCCATACAACGCTGCCCGCAGGAACCGAAGGCCGCCCCCATCAGCGCGCTGACGCTGCCGGCGATGTCGGCGTCCGGCAGCACTACCGCGTGATTTTTCGCCCCACCAAGCGCCTGCACCCGTTTGTTTTGGCCGCAACCGGTGTGATAAATATGCTCTGCTACCGGCGTTGATCCGACAAAACTCACCGCTTTAACGCGTGGGTCGTGCAGCAGGGTTTCTACCGCCTCGCGGTCGCCATTGACCAGATTCAGCACTCCGGGCGGTAGCCCGGCCTCTGACGCCAGTTGGGCGATATACAGCGTGGAGGAGGGCACACGTTCTGAGGGTTTCAGCACAAAAGTGTTACCGCAGACCACTGCCATCGGCCACATCCACAGCGGCACCATTGCCGGGAAGTTAAACGGCGTGATGCCTGCCACCACCCCCAGCGGCTGGAATTCGCTCCAGCTGTCGATACCCGGCCCGGCGTCCTTGCTGTGTTCGCCTTTGAGCAACTCCGGCGCATAGCTGGCGTACTCAATATTTTCGATGCCGCGCTGCAGTTCGCCCATGGCGTCGCTGAGCACCTTGCCGTGCTCGGCGGTAATCAACTGACAGATGCGGTCGGCGTGCTGCTCCAGCAATGTTTTCAGGCGGATCATAATTCTGGCCCGCTTCAGCGGTGGGGTATCGCGCCAGGCCGGGTAGGCCTGCTCGGCAGCATCGATGGCGCTTGCTACCGTGGCCCGGTCGGCCAGCAACACTTCCTGTTGGGACTGCCCGGTCGCCGGATCGAATACCGGCTGGCTGCGGCTGCCGCCGGTGGCGGACTGACCGTTGATCCAATGTGCAATAGGCATGGCATTCGCTCCTGATTATTTGGTTGCGTTGATGGCGTCGCCCAGGGCGTTGATCAACGAATCGATCTGAGCCTCGCTGCTGATAAACGGCGGTGCCAGCTGCAGGGTGTCGCCGCCGTAGCGAACATAAAAGCCTTTTTCCCAGCAGCGCATCGCCACCTCATACGGCCTGCGTGCCGCTTCCCCCGGTAGTGCCGCCAGCGTGATGCCGGCTGCCAGACCAAAGTTGCGAATGTCGGTGACGTGACGGCAACCCTGTAGACCGTGTACCGCCTGCTCGAAATAGGGTGCAAGTGCCTGCACCCGTTCAATCATCTGCTCGCGTTCAATGATATCCAGCGTCGCCAGCCCTACCGCACAGCTGACCGGGTGGGCGGAATAGGTGTAGCCGTGCGGGAACTCAAGCAAATACTCGGGTTCATCGGTGGTCATAAATGCCTGATAAATCTCTGGCCGAACCACCACCGCGCCCATCGGCTGGGCGCCGTTGGTCACCTGTTTGGCGATATTCATGATGTCCGGAGTGACGCCGAAGGCTTCGGCCCCGGTCAGGGCACCGCAGCGACCGAAGGCGGTGATCACTTCGTCAAAAATCAGCAGGATATTGTGTTGAGTGCAGATCTCGCGGATGCGTTGCAGATAACCGACCGGTGGCACAATCACCCCGGCGGAACCGGAGAACGGCTCAATAATCACCGCGGCGATGGTTGAGGTGTCACGCAGCGCGATGATCCGGTTCAGCTCTTCCGCCAGTTCTGCGCCCTGTTCGGGCATACCGCGTGAAAAGGCGTTACCTGCCAGCTGGGTATGCGGCAGGTGATCCGCTTCGGCGCTGGCACCAAAGGCTTTCCGGTTGCCGGCGATGCCGCCCACCGCAATACCACCGAAGTTAACGCCGTGGTAACCCTTTTCGCGGCCGATAAAGCAGGTCTTGCCCGCCTGCCCCTTGGCGCGCCAGTAGGCACGGGCCATTTTTAACGAGGTGTCTGCGGCTTCGGAGCCGGAGCCGGTGAAAAACACATAGTCCAGCCCGGCAGGCGTCATGGTCTTAATCTTGTTGGCCAGTTCGAAAGATAATGCATGGCCAAACTGAAACGCCGGAGAATAATCCAGCCGAGAGAGTTGTCGGTAGGCCGCCTCGGCAATTTCCTGGCGACCGTGGCCTAATCCGCAGCACCATAACCCGGATAAACCGTCAAAAATTTTGCGGCCGTCCTGGCTGGTATAATAAACGCCTTCAGCATGGCTTATCATTCGCGGGTTGGCTTTAAAATTACGGTTACCGGTAAACGGCATCCAATGGGCTTCTAACCATTCAGGTTCGGGCTTATTTTCAGGGTGATTTAAATCAGCCATTTTTCCCTCCGGGCGGGAGAATAGGTAGGGTTAATAATCTGACGTGTTAATGAATTGTTGCTTCAAATTGACTATGTTCCGCTTCTTCACTAATGTGAATAATCAAATATCGAAACTTACTTAAGGTTTTATGCAAGTAAAAAAGCGTGCGATTTTAGGGCAGTTGTCGGATATGGATCTGCGCTTACTGCGGGTGTTTAAGGTGGTGGTCGACTGTGGTGGCATGAGCGCCGCCGAACTGGAGCTGAATATCAGCCTGTCGACCATCAGCAAACACATTAAGGATCTGGAGCAACGGCTGGGGCTGACGCTGTGCCACCGCGGGCGCGAGGGGTTTGCGGTCACTGACGAAGGGCTGCTGATTTACCAGGAAACCATTAACCTGCTGGCGGCCACCGAGGCTTTTCGCCGAGGGGTGGATGACGTACACCAGCGCCTGGGCGGGCAACTGCACGTGGCGATATTTGACCATACCGTCAGCAACCCACAGGCGCATATTGGCCGGGCGATTGCCTTATTTAGCGAGCAGGCGCCGGAAGTGTCTTTGCAAATGTATGTGGAGCCAATAAATACCATTGAGCGTGGTGTTATTGACGGACAATTTCAGATTGGCATTATTCCCATGCACCGCAGTGCGGAAAGTTTATCTTATAGTTCATTATTTAGTGAGAGGATGTTCTTATATTGCGGCGCGCAGCATGAATTATTTTCCGCCGATCATGAAATGCTGAATTGGGATCTGTTGCACAATTATGCCTTTGCCGGATTAGGTTATCACTCGCCGAATATGGAGCTGAGCCTGCAGCAGCATTTGCAGCGCAAGGCGACGGGCTTTGCCCAGGAGTCTATCGCCACCTTAATCCTCTCCGGCAAGTACGTGGGTTTTCTGCCCGACCACTATGCGGCGTTTTTTGTCGCGCAGAATATGATGCGGGCCATCAAACCGGCGCTGTTTCGTTACCATTGCGAGTATTCCAGCGTGCTGCGGCGTTCACCCAGCCCACAGCGGGTGGTCAAGCTGTTCCACGAATGCCTGCTGGCGACCCATGGAACAGCTTGAGGTTTACTGGTCTTTCTTCTTGCCAAAAATCTTGATCAGCACGCCGACCAGGATGCCGATGGCGATGCCGGTGAAAATCCAACTGACGATACCCATTTCCTATCTCCCGCTATTACTTTGATCGAATTATATAATCATTCGACGTGGAAAGCGCCTTCGATCATCTGCTGCCGCTGCGGCGCGCTGTAGTCAATCAGTGAGTTTTTGCTGTTGGATTTTGCCAACGTTACCGCCAGTTCGTCGGCGGTGATCGGCAGGTCGTCCTGCCAGAAACTGGCGATGGCGTTGCGGGTAATAAAGTCGATCAGATAGCGCTCAGGGCTGTCCTGTTGGTCGGGGAACAGGCGGGCGGCAAGTTCGGCCATCAACGCTCGTTGCTGCGGTTGCTCGCTTTGCGCCAGCAGTTCGAGGAACGGCAACAGCAGGCGGCCGCAGACCTGGCCGTGGTGGTAATCGTGCAGCGCGCCAATCTCGCCGGCAATGCCGTGGATCACCCCCAGCCCGGCGGCGCTCAGCGTCAGCCCGCCAAGGTAGGAGGCCTGCAAAATATGCTCGCGAGCCTGGGCACTGCGGTTGAGTGCCGGCCAGGCGAGCAGGAAATGGCGAATGCCGGTCAGCGACATTTCACGCGTCATGGCGTTGGCGGTTTTGGACAAATAGGCTTCGAACAAATGGGTGAAGGCGTCGATGGCGCAGTAGGCCAGCACCTTGTCCGGCGCCCCCTCCAGCAGTTGCGGGTCCAGAATGGCGGTATGTGGCACAAAGTTGTTATGCCGCAGCGAGGCTTTCACCTTGCTCAATTGAGTGTCGGTGATCACCGCATTTTGCGTGACTTCGCTGCCGGTACCGGCGGTAGTCGGAATGGCGATCAGCGGCAGCGTGGCTCCGCTGATTTTGGTATCGCCGATCTTTTCCATATAGCGCAGGGTGGGCAGCGGGTGCTCCACCAGGGCGGCGAACGCCTTGGCGGCATCCAGCACGCTGCCACCGCCGATGGCGACGACACGCTGGGCTTTTCCGCGCCAGCGTGCCACCCAGGCGTCAATCTCCTGCGGTGAGGCCTCGTGGCTGACGATCTCAGTGCCGATCAGCAGCGGCGTCAGCGCATCGGCCAGAGAAGAGTACACCGCGCCATTGAGGAATGAACGACAGCTAAACAGCAGCGTCGGCTGCGGTTCAGCGGTCAGTAGCGGGATCAGTTGGCTGATACTGCCGTGGCCGAACCAGGTATGGCGGTTGGCTATCGTCAGGCTGGTAGTCATGGTCTCTCCTTGGCGCGCGAAAACCCCAGCATAATCCAGCCTCTGCGGCTGAACCACTGCTTTTCACCGCCCGAAAGGCATTCCATTAATATATTAACCCTGAGTCGCTGAGCCAGCCTGCAATAACCGGGCGAAGGTGTGATTTGTTTAACATGTAAACAATTGCGCTGTTGCATTTGGCGCTATTGAGTGTTTTCTATAACAAGCAGGCCACGGCGCAGCCGAAATAAAGTGATTGTTAATTTATTAATGATGGCGAGGCGAAGATGAATATTCAGGTCGAAAGATTATCAGCAGTGATCGATGCGGTAGCGACCCCGCGTTTCTATCCCAGCCTGCTGGCCTGGCTGGAAGGTTTCTTCGCCTTTGATAACGCCATTGTTTACGCCTTCGAACGCGGCCAGGCGCCGCGCTGTCTGATCAAAACCGAGAAAGAAAACAGTGACGCGGTCAATCAACTCTACCAGCAGGGCGCTTACCTGCAGGATCCGTTTTATCAGGCGCTGAACGGCGGGGGATGCGGCGAGGTATTGACCCTGCGCCAACTGGCGCCCTGTGGTTTTTATCATACGGATTATTACCGTAATTTTTATCGCAAGACCGGCTGGCATGACGAAGCCGGTGTGCTGCTGCCGCTGACGGCGGAGCGCGGGTTGGGGGTGTTTTTTGGTTCGGCGCGCCAGTCGGTGGGAGTACGTTCCCCGCAACTGGCGGACCTGCGTGATGCATTGACGCTGTTGAAAAGCGTCGCTCGCCTGCATGGCGAAGTGCGGGTTGCGCCTGCCACGCCAGATCGGGTAACGGACAGTGCCGTACAGGCACGTTATCTGTTGACGCCACGCGAGCGCGAGATTGTGGATCTGATCCTCGACGGCTGCGGCTCGCAGCAGATCGCCGACCGGCTGTTTATCAGCCTGGGCACGGTAAAAAACCACCGCAAAAACATCTACAGCAAGCTGAATATCGGCTCGCAGGCCGAACTGTTCAGCCTGCTGCTGGCCACGCCGCTGCGTCGCAGCGCCTGAGTGTTAATTATTTGTTGCGAATGTCCCTAAGGGGACATGGTGGCCGCCCGGCCGCTTGCCGATAATCCGATGACAGAGCAGGGCATCGGGAGTGCGGCAGTGAATAATAATATCGAATCCTTAACCTATTACGCGGCAACCAAAAAGTACGATCTGCGCTTCCCGACGCTGGAAGAAGATCTGGACGTTGACGTGGTGATCATCGGCGGTGGCTTCTCCGGCATCAACACCGCGCTGGAGCTGGCGGAACGGGGCATCACCAATATCGCTATTCTGGAAGGCCGCCATTTGGGCTACGGCGGCACCGGACGCAACGGCGGGCAGGTGATGGCCGGCATCGGCCACGATCTGGAGAAGATCAAACGTCACGTCGGCCCGGCCGGGTTGGAAACCATCTTCAAAATCAGCAATCTCGGCGCCGGGATCATTCGCGAACGTATCAAAAAATACCAAATCGATGCTGATTTTTGCTTTGGCTACGGCTACCTCGGCAGCAATGCGCGTCAGGAGAAAACCCTGCGCAGTTGGTTGAAGGAGTTTAAGGCGGTCTCGCCGAATGAAGAGATCGAGCTCTATACCGGTGCCGAGGTGAAGCAGGTGGTGGGATCGGACGCTTACACCTGCGCATTGAAACACATGGGCGGCGGCCACGTACATTCGCTCAATCTGCTACTGGGCGAGGCCCAGGCGTTGAGTGGCTACGGCGTGAAGATCTTTGAAAACAGCAGTGTGATTGACGTGGAGTATGGCCCGCGCATAAAAGTGCGTACCGCCATGGGGTCAGTGCGTGCCAACAAAATGCTGTGGGCATGCAACGGTTTTCTCAACGGCATGGAGCCGTTCATCTACAACAAAACCATTAATACCTATGCTTTCCAACTGGCGACCGAACCGCTGTCTGACGAGCTGATCCGCCAGATCAGCCCGATCCGCGGTGCCTACAGCGATATCCGCCCGGTGATTGATTATTACCGGGTGACCAACGAAAACCGCCTGCTGTTCGGTAGCGCTACCCGATTGATCGAATACATTCCGGCGGATCTCAAAGCCTGGAACCGCAACCTGATGCTGAAGGTGTTCCCCTATTTGCACGACGTCAAAATTGACCTGGCCTGGGGCGGGCCGCTGTGCTGCAGCGCCAACCTGTTCCCACAGATCGGTACCTTGCCGCAGCACGACAACGTGTTCTACGTGCAGGGTTATTCCGGCTTTGGCGTGACCCCGAGCCATATCGTTTGCAAGGTGTTGGCGGAGGGCATGAGTGAAGGATCCGATCGTTACGATCTGATGAGCTCGATCCCACACGTCAATATCTTCGGCAAGGACAAACTACGGCGGGTGATGACTACCGCCGGCAAGGTGTGGCACCAGACTTCCGGCTACTGGAAAGGCCGCCGCTAATTGTTACCTGAGGAGAGAGAAATGAAACCATTACTGCTTAAACAACCGCTGCCTGAACTGCTGGAAATTGGCAGCGTCAGCAACCTGGGCGCCACCGTGATCGCCGGTGAGCCGAACGTCGGCGTGGCGGGCATTTTTGGGGAGCCGACCGACAACCTGAGCTGCGGTATCTTTAGCTGCACCCGTGGCACCTTCGTGATGGAGTATCCGTTTGCCGAGCATGCCACGGTGTGGGAAGGCACCGCGACCCTGACCGATGAGAACACCGGTCAATCCGTGCAGTATCAGGCCGGTGACTCGTGGTTTGTCGAGAAGGGAACCCCGGTGCGCTGGGAGATCACCTCCGATCGCTTTGTGAAACACTATCTGGCGATTGTCGAAGGCTAATCTCGAACTTTCCCCTCTTCGTTGGAGAGGGGATCCGCTACCCCAGCACCCGCTCAATAAAATCGCCGATCCGCCTTAATATCTGATCCTTGTTGGTCTCGTTAAAGCTTTCATGCCGCCCGCCCGGATTGATCATGACTTCAAAATCGCTGCCCTTCAGCAGGTTGATGGCGGTTTGCGATTGCGCCATTAGCACCAGGCGGTCGTCATCGCCGTGTATCCACAGCGTGGGCAGTGTGCCGAAGCCCGGTCCAGCGTTGATTTTAGCCAGCATTTGTTGCATGGCGTGCAACGTCGGGCGTTTGAATGGCCCATGCCATACCAGCGGATCGGCCTGATAAGCCTCTCCCACCGCCGGGTCACGCGATAGGGTGGCAGTATCGAGCGGTTCGTCGGGGATCTTCGGCAATTCAAGCAGATCGGAGATCTGGGTTCTTTCGCCGATCAACGGGCCGGACAGCACCAGCGCACGCAGGTTATCGCCATAACGCTGAACGTAACGGGTGGCAATCATGCCGCCCATGGAATGGCCGATGACCACCAGCGGCAGATCAGGGTGCAATGCCTTAAAATGCTCAACTACGCGGTGAACGTCGTCGACCACGGCATCAAAATCCTCAATCAATACGCGTTCGCCCTGCGACAACCCATGGCCAAGGTGGTCGGGGCCGAATACCCGTGCGCCCTGCGCCTCTAACGTGCGCGCCACGTACTGATAGCGGCCAAGATGTTCGCCGTACCCGTGTACCAATAGCGCCAGAAAGCGCGGCTGATCATGGCCCCAGTCATGCACGGCGATATCGCCCTGGCTGCCTTTGATAAAGCTTATTTTTTGTTCAGACATATTATTGTTCTCAACGGTAGGGTCATATTCAGCGTAGCGGCAAAGCCAGAATTGCCAAGGGGCACAACGTGCTGTGCCCCGAAGAGACATTACAGTTTGAACTGCTGCGCCAGCCGGTCGATAGCCTGACGCTGGAACTGATTAAAGGCGTCGCGCGGCTGCTGTTGCTGGATAAAGGCCAGCAGCGGATCCTGCACTTCGGTGCGGATGCCGCTGAGCTGTTCCATCACCGCCAGGCCACAGAACGGCACGTAGGATTCGGCGTAACCCCCTTCGTGTACCATCACCAGTTTGCCGTTGCACAGACGATCGGCGGCGTCCTGCACCAAAGCCGTCATGTTGCGGAAACTGTCACTGTGCAACTGCATGCGCGCTAGCGGATCGAGCGCGTTGGCATCGTAGCCGCAGGCGACAATGATCAGCTCCGGCTGGAATTGCTCCAGCGCCGGGATGACAATTTGGCGCATGGCGTACAGATAACCGTCGTCACCGGCACCGGCCAACAGCGGAATATTGACGTTATAGCCTTCGCCCGCACCGGCACCACGGTCTTGTTCACCGGAGTACCCGGCGGGGAAGCAGCCGTCCTGATGCAGCGACAGCGTCAACACGTCATCCCGCTGCCAGTAGATATGCTGGGTACCATTGCCGTGATGCACGTCCCAGTCGAGCACTGCGACTTTGCCCAGGCCGTATTTGGCCTTGGCACGTTCGATGGCGATCGGAATATTGGCCAAAAAGCAAAAGCCCATCGACTGGTCCGGCAGGCAGTGGTGGCCGGGTGGGCGCGACAGCGCATAGGCGTTTTCCAGCTCTCCCTGCAGTACCGCCTCGACGGCGGCGCAGGCCAGCCCGGCGGACAGTTTGGCTATTTCATAACTGCCCGGCCCCAGCGGAGCTTCCTCTCCCAGCATGCCGCCGCCGTTGTCGCTTAACTGTTTGAAACGTTGCAGATAGTTGGCGGGGTGAATGCGCAGCAGGTCTTCATCGGTCGCCAGCTCGGCGCTCAGCAGTGAGAGCTGGCGCGACAGGCCGGACACATCCATCAGGTTCTTCATCCGCCGTTTGGTCTCCGGCGACTCCGCATGGCCGGCCCCCGAAGGCGGTTGCACCCAGCCGCCGACCGGTAGCGTAGTGGCGTGCAGGCCGGTGCTATGCCAGAAGCAGCGTTCATCAAACAAGAAACCGGTTTTTCTTTTCACCTTATTACTCCTGTTAAACGGCGCGGCGATCGCGCGGTGAAGCCAACAAAATCAACAGCAACGACAGCAGCGAGCAGCCCAGCGCCCCGGCCATCAGTGCGTCGAAACCACCGAAAGATTCAATCAGATAACCGGCCAGCGTCGGGCCAATCGCCATACCACCGCCAATCACCAGATTGATGTTGTTCATCAACTTGCCGTTGTTATCCAGCCCGGCGACGCGGGCCAGAATAAACGGCAGTACAAAGGTCCAGGTGAACTTGAACAACACGGCGGCCACCGCAAAGCGCAACAGCAGTGGCTCACGAGTCAGCAGCGCGATACCGGCGATTAACAAGCCATAGCTCAGCCAAATCAGTCGATTACCCGCGTGCCGCCCTCGGATTAACGCCGCACCCCCGGCACCGGCGATACCGAACAGCGTGGCCGCGGCCAGTATCTGTCCGCTATTGACCGGCGAAAGACCGGCGGCGGCGGCGATGCTGCCGATAAAGGTCCAGACCGCGCTCAGGCTGATGTAAAAAGTCAGTACCGCCAGCACGGCGAAGAGTTTACGAAACCAGGGGATTGCGGCGCGATGGGCGGCGGAGTGCACCGGGTGAAACCCGCTGGGGAAGGCAGCGATCAGGGGCAGGCAGCACAGCATGATAGCCGCCAGGATCAGATAAACCGCCATCAGGCCAAAATGGGCAAACAACGCAGGCAGTACCAGCAGCCCGATCGTCCCCAGCACCAGTTGGCCCAGCACCCACAGGGCATAGACCCGGCTGGGGTTGGCGGTGCCGGCGGCGCAAGTGATGCACAGGATCATCAGGGTGCCGCCTGCCAGCGAAGCGACAAAGCGCAGCCCCAGCAGCAGGCCGAAATCGTTGACCCACGCCGAGGCCAGGTTACCGGCGATAAACACCCCTGCCGCCAGCGCTGCCACCCGACGCCAGTTAACGCGGCCAATCCACCACCAGGCGGGTAGCGTGGCCAGGCTCATCGCCCCCAGTTCGGTCGAAAACAGGTGGCCGACTTGCGCCGGGGTCAGCTGCCACTGGCTGGCCAGTTGTGCCGCTACCGCCGGTGCGGTCATCAGAATGCCCGGCGCAATGGCGGCAAAGATAATAATGGCGGTCAACAGCCGCGGCGGGCAGGGGAGAGCCGCCCCGGCTGCGGGTACGGAAACAGAATCACTGGACATAAAAATTATCTCCACCGGGCAAGTCTGGGTCAGATATATCCGCGGCACCCTGTTTTGGGCAGGCGGAAACCGCGCCATTAATGGCGAATAATTAACGCGTTTTATTTATCGGTCATAAGCCATTGCTATGGCTTAATTTATTAACCGTGAGCAATAAAGCTGCTGGCGACCAATTCGGTGCGATTGACCACTTCGGTTTTGGCAAAAATATTACGCATATGGGTTTTTACCGTGGACAGGGAAATACCCAATTTCAGCGCTATGCGTTTATTACTGGCCCCTTCGCGCACCATATTGACGATCTCTTGTTCCTTGGCGGTCAGCAATTGGGCCTCACCCTCGGGCAACAGATCGCGGGTCGCCAGTTCAATCAGCGGCATCACCGCGCGCAGACGACCGCGTTCGAGTTCGGTAAACGGCGTATCGCGAATTAAAGACACCCCGGCGACAATGCGCTTGCGCTGGCGGATAAATATCTCTGTCATATCGCGCATATTATTGGGCAGCATAAAGTCATGATAATAATGGCGGTTATTGTTGATCGCCGCCGGGCTCATGCCGACCATATTGATATCCTGCTGGTGGAAGTTGGCCGGTTTAAGCGGATCAATCTGCTGGAAATGATTCAAATACTGCTGATGGGTTTTATCGGAAATACCATGCAAAATATAATGGTCTGGCCGCAGATCCGAGTTCACCAAATAAAATACCCCGGCGGACACCGGGATCAGGTGCGCAATGGTGTTCAGGCAGCTAGTGATAAAGGCATCGGATGGTGCGGTGTGCATGATTCATTTCCCCCTTTACCCGTTCGCTCTGGAAGGTTAGGTCAATATATGAACGATACAAGCATAGTTGTAGCAATTTCGCAACACAATCAAAACATATTAACAACGTGAGCCGGATTGCAATAAAATACATAAATAACAAGGTGGCGGCCGGTGATTAAAGCCTCTGACGGTCCTTGGGGGTCAATATTTCATTAATATATTAATGAGTGCGCTGTATCCTTCCCGCTGAATTTACAGCGATTTCCCATTTAGAGTGACGTCCCCGCCACGAATCCTCCTTTTATCGCCCCGTTGAGCTGCCATTGGCGTCTCGTTCCTAAGAACGATAGACAAACGCAACCTCTCTTATTCCCCGGTGAAAACCGCTTCTATCCGGTTAAAACCATAACGGCTGACCGGGCTAAAAAGCCAAGACGAAAAAGCTATGGCTCGGCCTTAGATTCCTTAAAAAGCCAGTTATTAGGGAGAGCGTGCCGAAGGGGTCGTAGCGGCGCAGCCGCCGACCAATTTGCCGGGAGCAAATTGGAACGACTTCGTCGGCCCGAAGGGTGGGACACACGGATGTGTCCCATAATAGCCCCTCGGTGCGCTAGGCCCGGGTATCTAGGGCTAAATAGCAACTTTGCGATCAAATCCTCTCGTTCTTAAGGACGATAGTCAGCATTTTCTTTTCCTCTCTATAGTGATATTGCCGCCACTGGCGACGCTACACCTGCAAATGCAACATCAGGGCAAAACGATAAAACTATAAGAGGAAATACCCATGAACCTGTCGTCGCGGCTTCACGCCCATCTTGAGCGGGGCAAGGTCGGATTCCCTACCACGCTGGCCAGTTCGGTCGGGGTGATTATGGCCAGTCCGGTGATCCTCACCGTCACCAGCGGTTTCGGTATCGGCGGTGATACCTTCGCGCTGGCAATGCTGATCGCCTTTATCATGATGCAGGCTCAGCTCACCACCTTCTCCGAGGCGGCGGCGATACTGCCGACTTCCGGCTCGGTATATGACTACATCGCCTGCGGCATGGGGCGCTTTTTTGCCATTACCGGCGCACTGTCGGCCTACCTGATCGTGCACATCTTTGCCGGTACCGCCGAAACCATTCTCTCCGGCATCATGGCGCTGGTAAATTTCGAGCACCTCAACACCCTGATGGAAACCCACAATGCCTCCTGGATGGTCGGGGTTGGGCTGGTGATCGTGTTCGGCATCCTCAACGCCTTCGGCATCGAGGCGTTCGGTAAGGCGGAAATCGTGCTGACCTTCGCCATGTGGAGCACGCTGGTGATCTTCGGCATTGCCGGGCTGTTGTCACCGCATGCGGTACCGCTGGAAGGCTGGTTCGGCAGCACGCTGAGCCTGAACGATCCGTTCGCGGTATTTAGCCTGATCGGTATGGCGATGTTTATGTTCGTCGGCTGCGAACTGGTCACGCCGATGGCGCCGGAGATCAAACGCTCCGCCAGCGTGATCCCGCGTGCCATGTCGCTGGGGCTATGCGGCGTGGCGGTTTGCATGGCGTTATACGGCGCAGCGCTCAGCCACCAGGTGGAAAACGTGCTGGTGGATGCCGCCAATGGCGTTCATCTGCTGGACACGCCGATGGCCATTCCGGCCTTTGCCGGCCAGGTGATGGGGGAATTCGGCAAATACTGGCTGGGCATCGGGCTGCTGCTGGCCGGGGCAGCGACCATCAATACGCTGATGGCGGCGGTGCCGCGTATTCTCTACGGCATGGCGCTGGATGGCGCGCTGCCGCGCATTTTCGCTTATCTGCATCCGCGTTTTAAAACCCCGGTGGTGGGGATCCTGGTGGCGGTGTTGATCCCCTGTGTGCACGCCTTCGCCATCCAGGGCGATCTCGATCGCATTATCCCGCTGGTGCTGGCGGCGGTGTGCGCCTGGGGAGTGGCCTACCTGCTGGTGACCTGCTCGGTGGTGATCCTGCGGATCCGCCGCCCGGATCTGCCGCGTGCCTACAAATCGCCCTGGTTCCCGCTGCCGCAAATCGTCTCCAGCGTCGGCATCGTGCTGGCGATTATCTATATCACTCCGCCGGGCATGAACCCGCGCGCGGTGTACATCCCTTTTAGCATCATGATTGGCCTGACAGCCGCTTACGCGCTGTTTTGGACCCTGTGCGTACAGAAGGTCAACCCGTTCAAACCGGTGCCGGTTGAGCAGGTGCTGGAAACTGCTTTTGCCAAGGCAGAAAACGAGGAGGCGCAGTTTGATCGGCTTACTTCCCTCACTTAACCGCCTCTGGCAGCGTTCCCCGGCGGGCTATCAGCCGGGGGTGACCCTCAGCCGCCTGGCGAACAACCTGCAGCCCTATGCCTGCGAGCGCGTTACGCCGTGCCTGCTGCGGCTGACGTTGCCACAGGGGCCGGTTATTGACATCAGCGAACAGGTTAGCGCGCTGTTTATGGCACATATCGTCAGCCAGCGTTTTCAACGGCAGGGGGACTGTCGGCTGACAGCGCCGCTGACGCTGCGTATTACCGCCGGGGGATGGTTACGGCGAAGCGGTGTGGTTTATCGCGCCAGCCGAAATGACGCAACGGCGCAACGGGTGATCGCCGCCCTGCAGCGTTATCCGCAGATCGGCCAAACGCTGGAGCAACTTGATTTTCGTCGTATTCAACTGACGGTGGTTGCCGGTCGTTGGCGGTTGGAGATCGAACATTTTGCCGCTTCGGAAGTGGTCAGCCGTTTGCCCGCCGGTCGTCGCTATCTGCGGCTGGAGCCGGAGCAACGGCGGTTGCTGCTCAGCAGCCTGCTGATGATCGGCCAATTGATGGAGAAAATCGATGAGTAGAGTGGTGGTGATTACCGGTGGTGGCACCGGCGTGGGGGCCGCCTGCGCCCGGTTATTGGCAGCCCACGGCGATCGGGTGTTTATCATCGGGCGCCGCCGTGAACCGCTGGCCGCGCTGGCCGATGAGATTGGCGCTCAGGCGTTGGTCGGCGATGCCGCCAGCGGGGAGTGTTGGCAAAGCCTGCTGCTGCCGGCCATTTTGCAACAGGCCGGGCGCATCGACTGCCTGATCGGCTGCGCCGGCGGCATGGGGGTGGGGCGTATTACCGAGATCGGTGACGATGACTGGCGTCAGGCGCTGGACAGCAACCTCAACAGCGCTTTTGCCAGCGCCCGTGCGTGCCTGCCGGAGCTGGTGAAAAGCGGTGGCAACCTGCTGTTTGTCGCCTCTATTGCTTCGCTGGCAGCCGGGCCGGAAGTCTGCGGCTATGTGACTGCCAAACATGCGCTGATCGGGCTGATGCGATCTATCGCCCGTGACTACGGCCCGCTGGGAGTGCGCGCAAACGCGGTGTGCCCTGGTTGGGTGACGACGCCGATGGCGGATGAAGAGATGCAGCCGTTGATGGCCGCGCACCAACTGACGCTGGAACAAGCCTACCAGCGGGTGTGCCGCGACGTGCCGTTACGCCGCCCGGCCAGTGCCGAAGAAATCGCCGGCATCTGCCGTTTTCTCTGTTCGCCAGAGGCATCAATTATTACCGGCGCGGCGCTGGTGGCCGACGGCGGCTCAACCATTGTCGACGTGCCGACTTTGGCATTCACTTCCCTTTAAGGAGCAGCAAATGAGTACAGAAGCGATATTCATTCAGGTTGGCGCACTGGCGGAAGGCTTTGCGCCGCACAGCAATACGCTGGAACAGCAGCATGGGTTGAGCGGTAACACGCTGACATTACGTTTTGCCGACGGTGAAATGCTGAGTTGTCACTTTGTCGATGAGCAGACGCTGAGTTGGGGGGAGTACAGGGGCATCGCTTATCGCGCCACCAGCATCCGGCCCGGCATTCTGTTTATCGATTTTCTCGATCCCGCACAGGAGAACGCCAGCATCACGCTGGTGTGCGATCGCAACCAGGGTAATTTCACGGCGGTGTATGGCCAGTTGCCGGATGAGGAACAAGCCCGTCTGGACGCCTTCAGCCGGGTTGAGCAAGGGCTGCCGCTGACGGCGGTCAACGTTGAATTCCACTTTGGCACGCTGGATAACGCCGATGCTGAGCCGCCACAGTTCACCGACGAGCTGATTGGCATGCGTAACATGTATACCTACAGCCCGACCGAGCGTTACGAACACATTTATCTGAACGAGAATTTCTACGCCTGGCAGTGCCTGGACGGCGTGGAGAAAGGGCTGGCGGATGTCGATCGCTGCCACTACGTGAAGGTGGCCGAACAGCTGTACCTGTTTGTCTGGCGAGAGAAGATTGTGCCGACGCTGGGCGTGCTCATGATCGATCTGCAGGGCATGCGTACCGACGGCAAGATCCTCGGCTATCAGGGCAGTGATTTCAGCGCGCTGAGCAATTTTGCGGTAGGCGCCCATGCGCAGGTGCTGAACACCACCCACCATCCACGGGGATAGTCCGATGAATGCAACCTATGCGGCTGATGCGTTCAAGGGGCAGGTGGTGCTGGTGACGGGCGGTGCGCAGGGCATCGGGCTGGCGATCGTCAGTGCCTTTGCTCAGTTGGGCGCGACGGTGGTGATGGCGGATCTGCAGTTGCAAAAAGCGCAGGATGCCGCCGAGACGCTGCAACAGCAGGGCGGGCAGGTCCAGGCGATGGCCTGCGATCTGGCCGATCCGGGGCAGATTGCCGAACTGGTTGCAGTGGTGGGGCAGCAGCATCAGCGGCTGGACGTGGTGATCCATAACGCGGCTTACTTCCCGCTGACGCCCTTTGCCGAGATTGACGCCGTGTTATTGCAACGCACGCTGAGCGTTAATCTGATGGCGCCGTTCTTTCTGGCGCAGGCGGCGCTGCCGTGGATGCGGCGCCAGGGCGGCTGCATGTTGGTGACCTCGTCGGTGACCGGGCCGCGGGTGGCTTATCCGGGGCTGGCGCACTACGCCGCTTCAAAGGCGGGCGTGAACGGGTTTATTCGCGCGGCGGCGCTGGAGTTGGCACCGGTGGGCATTCGGGTTAACGGCGTGGAGCCGGGGATGATCCGCACGCCGGCGATGGCCAATTTGGGCGGCGCGGCAGTCAATCAGGCGATTGCCGCCGCCGTCCCGCTTGGGCGGCTGGGGGAGCCGGAAGACATCGCTGCGGCGATGGTGTTTCTCGCCTCGCCGGCGGCGGCTTATATCACCGGCCAGACGCTGGTGGTGGACGGCGGCGCACTGCTGCCGGAAGCGAATTCTCTTCTTACTTGACGCTGCAGCGTGGTTGGCTGCAGGCGTAACTAGCTGCGCCGAATAGTGCTACAGGTGGGGGTCATGCAGAACGCCGACGCGCCGTGAACCCGTCCCTGGGGGCTCGTATCGTGCATCCCTGCGCTCAACGCTCGGCTAACCTGCCATGACGCCCACCCACCTCAAGCTTAGGGTGTAGCGGTATTAAACACAGCTATTTAGCTGCAACGCCCGTTCATTTGAGGATGCCGATTCATTGAATCATTTCTTGGTGGGATGGGCCGTCACGTTGGCCGGCAGTTTGTCGCCCAGGGTGATCAGCTCGTCCAGCAACGTCATCAGTTGATCCATCTTCTGCTGCGAAAACGCGGCTTCAATCTCGCGGTAACCCTGTTCCACCTGATGGCGTGCCACGTCGTACAACTCCTGGCCCGGCTGGGTCAGCGAAACGTACAGCTTGCGCTGATCGTTGACCGGCTTCAGGCGGAAAATCAGCTTATCGCGCTCCATGCGCGACAAAATGCCGGTCAGGCTGGGGCGCAGGATGCAGGTCTCCGCCGCCAGTTCGTGGAATTCAATCGAACGGCTGTCGGCCAGCACGCGGATGATGCGCCACTGCTGTTCCGTCAGATTGTGGCTTTTCAGGATCGGGCGGAAAAACCCCATGGCGGTTTCACGCGCCTGCAACAGGGCAATGGTTAAGGATTCATGCATAGATTTGGCCTTTACTGTCAAGGTGTTCGGTATGTCGGCCCTGATTCTGGGGCCCCAGCATGCTGGGACCACGAGCGCAATAGAGTACGCCCCTGCCAGGCCTGATTTATTAATAACTTAATAATAGCCAGATTTACCCCAACGTATAAAGCGAAAAAGCGGCTTGCGGGTAAAAATACGCCAAAAAATGATTAATTCTTTGAATAATAACGCCAATGTTCCGCAGTTGTGAATATTTTGTTATCAGGATCACAAATCAATCCAACCGCGTTGCGTAAATCGTAAACAGCGTATAAAACTAATCGTTAATATATTAATGAATGCCGGTTGTCATGTTCTGTCACGAGAGGAGTTTGCATGAAAGGCACCGTATTTTCCGTCGCGTTGAACCACCGCAGCCAGATTGACGCCTGGGATCAGGCGTTCCATCAGCCGCCCTATAACACCCCGCCCAAGACCCCGGTGTGGTTTATCAAACCGCGCAATACCCACCTCGCCAACGGCGGGGCGATCCCGTTTCCTGCCGGTGAGCAAGTGCAGAGCGGCGCCACGCTGGCGGTGGTGATTGGCAACACTGCGCGCAAGGTTCCTGCCGAACGGGTGGCCGATTATCTGGCCGGCTATGCGTTGGCCAATGATGTCAGCCTGCCGGAAAGCAGTTTTTACCGCCCGGCGATCAAAGCAAAATGCCGCGATGGCTTCTGTCCCTTGGGGGATATCGGTCAACTGGCAACCAGCGACAGGCTGGAAATTATCACCGAAATCAACGGCGTGGAGCAGGACCGCTGGTCGACGGCCGATCTGGTGCGTTCAGTGCCGGAACTGATCGCCGCCATCAGCGATTTTATTACCCTGCAGCCGGGCGACGCGGTGCTGATCGGAACGCCGCACCAGCGGGTGGAGATTAAACCTGGGGATGAAGTGACGGTACGCGCCGCCGGTCTGCCGACCCTGACCAACCGCGTGACGCAGGCAGGAGGAGCATCATGAAACACGCCCGTATTCGCCATCACGGCCAAATCTTTAACGTCAGCGTTGATCAGCAACTGCGTGTCACCCTGCCGGACGGCAGCGTGCTCAATGAACTGGACGTCGAATGGTTGCCACCGGCGCAGGGCACGGTATTTGCCCTGGGCCTGAACTATGCCGACCATGCCAGCGAACTGGAATTCAAGGCGCCGGAAGAACCGCTGGTGTTCCTGAAGGCCCCCAACACCCTGTCCGGCCACCGTCAGGTGTCGGTGCGCCCGGCCGACGTCGAGTATATGCACTACGAAGCCGAGCTGGTGGCGGTGATCGGCAAAACGGCACGCAACGTCAGCCGTGAGAACGCCATGGACTACGTGGCGGGTTACACCCTGTGTAACGACTACGCCATCCGCGACTATCTGGAAAATTATTACCGCCCGAACCTGCGGGTGAAAAGCCGCGACACCCTGACGCCGATTGGGCCGTACATCGTCGATCGCGATGACATTGCCGATCCGCACCGCCTGGCGCTCAGCACCTACGTCAACGGCGAGCTGCGCCAGCGCGGCAGCACCGCCGACATGATTTTCGATATCCCTTTCCTGATCGCTTACCTGAGCGAGTTTATGACGCTGCAACCGGGCGACATGATCGCCACCGGCACGCCGAAAGGGCTGGCCGACGTGCAGCCGGGCGACGAGGTGGTGGTGGAAATCGAGGGCATCGGCCGTCTGGTTAACCACATCATCAGTGAAAAAGATTACGAGGAAAGCCTGCGATGAAAACCATCAACCATTGGATTAACGGTAAAAACGTAGCCAGCAAAGAGTACTTCACCACCACCAACCCGGCCAACGGCGAGGTGCTGGCGGAAGTGGCGTCCGGCGGACAGCTGGAGATCGAGCAGGCGGTGGCTGCCGCCAAGGCGGCTTTCCCGAAATGGGCCAATACGCCAATGAAAGAGCGTGCGCGCCTGATGCGTCGCCTGGGCGAACTGATCGACGAGAACGTGCCGCAGATCGCCGAGATGGAAACCGCCGATACCGGCCTGCCAATCCACCAAACCAAAAACGTGCTGATCCCGCGTGCCTCGCACAACTTTGAGTTCTTCGCCGAGATCTGTCAGCAGATGAATGGCCGCACCTACCCGGTGGACGACAAGATGCTCAACTACACGCTGATCCAGCCGGTCGGGGTGTGTGCGCTGGTGTCGCCGTGGAACGTGCCTTTCATGACCGCCACCTGGAAAACCGCGCCCTGCCTGGCGCTGGGCAACACCGCGGTGCTGAAAATGTCCGAGCTGTCGCCGCTGACGGCCGATCGTCTGGGTGAACTGGCGCTGGAAGCCGGCATTCCGGCCGGGGTGCTCAACGTGGTGCAAGGTTACGGCGCTACCGCCGGGGATGCTCTGGTGCGCCATAAAGACGTGCGCGCCGTGTCCTTTACCGGCGGCACCGCTACCGGTCGCCGGATTATTGAAAGCGCCGGGTTGAAGAAGTTTTCCATGGAGTTGGGCGGTAAATCGCCGGTGCTGATTTTTGAGGATGCCGACATTGAACGTGCGCTGGATGCCGCGTTGTTCACCATTTTCTCGATCAACGGTGAACGCTGCACCGCCGGTTCGCGCATCTTTATTCAGGAGAGCATCTACCCGGAATTCGTCAAACGCTTCGCCGAGCGCGCCAACCGCCTGCGGGTGGGGGATCCGCAGGATCCCAATACCCAGGTCGGGGCGCTGATCAGCCCGCAGCACTGGGAAAAAGTCTCCGGCTATATCCGCCTGGGGATGGAAGAAGGGGCGACCCTGTTGGCCGGCGGCCCGGAAAAACCGGCCGGGCTGAGCCACGGCAACTTCCTGCGCCCGACGGTGCTGGCGGATGTCGACAACCGGATGCGCGTCGCGCAGGAGGAGATCTTCGGGCCGGTGGCCTGTCTGCTGCCGTTCAAATCGGAAGAAGACGGCCTGCGCATGGCCAACGACGTGGAGTACGGCCTGGCGTCGTACATCTGGACGCAGGATGTGAGCAAGGTTCTGCGTCTGGCCCGCAATATTGAAGCGGGCATGGTTTTCGTCAACACCCAAAACGTACGCGATCTGCGTCAGCCATTTGGCGGCGTGAAATCGTCCGGCACCGGCCGTGAAGGCGGGGAATACAGTTTCGAAGTGTTCGCCGAGATGAAGAACGTGTGTATTTCCATGGGGGATCACCCGATCCCACGTTGGGGCGTCTAGGAGGGTTATATGGGCAAATTGGCTTTAGCAGCAAAGATCACTCATGTGCCGTCAATGTATCTGTCGGAAATGCCTGGAAAAAACCATGGTTGCCGCCAGGCGGCGATCGACGGTCATAAAGAGATCAGCGCGCGCTGCCGTGAAATGGGCGTCGACACCATTATTGTGTTCGATACCCACTGGTTGGTGAACAGCGCCTATCACATCAATTGCAGCCCGCATTTCGAAGGGCTGTATACCAGCAACGAACTGCCGCACTTCATCCGCGACATGACCTACGAATACGAAGGCAACCCGGCCCTGGGTCAGTTGATTGCCGCTGAAGCCTGCAAACTCGGGGTACGCGCCAAAGCGCATGAGATCCCAAGCCTGAAGCTGGAGTACGGCACGCTGGTGCCGATGCGCTACATGAATAGCGACAAACATTTCAAAGTGATCTCGATTTCGGCGTTTTGCACCGTACATGACTTTGCCGACAGTCGTCGGTTAGGTGAGGCGATCAAAACCGCGATTGAGAAATACGACGGGACGGTGGCGGTATTGGCCAGCGGTTCGCTTTCACACCGTTTTATCGACGATCAGCGTGCCGAAGAAGGTATGAACAGCTACACCCGCCAGTTTGACAAGCAGATGGATGAACGGGTGGTCAAGCTGTGGGAAGAAGGGCGCTTTCGCGAGTTCTGCGAAATGTTGCCGGAGTACGCCGACTACTGCTACGGCGAAGGCAACATGCATGACACCGTGATGCTGCTCGGCCTGCTGGGCTGGGACAAATATGACGGCAAGGTGGAGTTTGTTACCCCGCTGTTTGCCAGTTCCGGCACCGGGCAAGTCAACGCCATCTTCCCGCTGCCGGCCGAAGCCTGAGGAGTCTCCATGCCCCATTTTTACGCTGAATGTACCGACAACATCCGCCACGAGGCGGATTTGTCCGCGCTGTTCGCCAGGGTCAATCAGGCACTGGCGGACACCGGTATTTTCCCTCTGGCCGGGGTGCGCAGCCGTGCCATCTGGCTCGATACCTGGCAGATGGCCGACGGCCAGCGGGACTACGCTTTTGTGCATATGACGTTGAAGATCGGCCACGGGCGCAGTCTGGAAAGCCGTGAACAGGTCGGGGCGATGCTGTTCAGCCTGATCACCGAGCACTTCGCTGCGCTGATGGCCAGCCGCTATCTGGCGCTGTCCTTCACCATGGAAGAGTTGGATCCGGTGCTGAACTACAAGCAAAACAATGTCCACGCGCTATTTCGTAAAGAGTAAGGGGCCGTCCATGTTGAATAAAGAGCTGGTGAGCCGTGCCGTGCAGCGTTTGCATCAGGCGGAGCAGAACCGCGAGCAGATCCGCGCGCTGTCGCTGGATCATCCCGAGATCACCATCGAAGACGCTTACGCCATTCAGCGGCAGTGGGTAGCACTGAAAATTGCCGAGGGCCGCACGCTGAAGGGTCATAAAATTGGCCTGACGTCACGCGCCATGCAGGTCAGTTCGCAAATCACTGAGCCGGATTTTGGCGCGCTGCTGGACGACATGTTTTTCAACGACGGCAGTGATATTCCGATCGATCGCTTTATCGTGCCGCGCGTCGAGGTTGAACTGGCATTTGTGCTGGCCAAACCGCTGCGCGGACCGAACTGCACGCTGTTCGACGTTTACAACGCTACCGATTACATCATCCCGGCTCTGGAAATCATCGATGCGCGCAGCCATAACGTCGATCCGGAAACTCAGCGTCCGCGCAAGGTGTTCGACACCATTTCCGATAACGCCGCCAATGCCGGCGTGGTGATGGGCGGCCGGCCGATCAAACCGGATGCGCTGGATCTGCGCTGGATCAGTGCGCTGCTGTACCGCAACGGCGTGATCGAAGAATCCGGCGTGGCGGCAGCGGTGTTGAACCATCCGGCCAACGGCGTGGCCTGGTTGGCCAATAAGCTGTTCCCGTATGACGTGGAGCTGGAAGCCGGACAGGTGATCCTCGGCGGCTCCTTTACCCGGCCGGTAGCCGCACGACGTGGCGATACCTTCCATGCCGATTACGGCCCGATGGGCTGCATTAGCTGCCGTTTTGTTTGATTTCCTCCCTCACCCTAGCCCTCTCCCAGAGGGAGAGGGGATAGATCGAGTGGGATCGAGGCGGTTTACTCCCTTTCCATTGGGAGAGGGGATCAATCGAGCCGGTTTACTCCCTCTCCCAGAGGGAGAGGGGATCGATCGAGCCGGTTTACTCCCTCTCCTTTGGGAGAGGGCCGGGGTGAGGGGAAAACACCAAGGAGAACATCATGTTAACCAACGCTTTCAAGCAGGCGCTGCAGGAAAAACGCCCGCAGATCGGCCTGTGGCTGGGGCTATGCAGTAGCTACAGTGCAGAACTGTTGGCCGGCTCCGGCTTTGATTGGCTGCTGATCGACGGCGAGCATGCGCCCAACAATGTCCAAACGGTGCTGGGCCAGTTGCAGGCGATTGCGCCTTATCCGAGCCAACCGGTGGTACGCCCGGCGTGGAACGACGCGGTGATGATTAAGCAACTGTTGGACGTCGGTGCCCAGACGCTGCTGATCCCAATGATTCAAAACGCCGGGCAGGCGCGTGAAGCGGTGCGTGCCACCCGTTATCCGCCGCATGGGATACGCGGAGTCGGCAGTGCATTGGCGCGTGCGTCGCGTTGGAATAGGGTACCGGATTATCTGCAACAGGCCGATGCGCAGATGTGCGTATTGGTGCAGATCGAAACCCGCGAGGCGGTGAAAAACCTGGATGAGATCCTGCAGGTGGAAGGCGTCGACGGGGTGTTTATCGGCCCGGCGGATCTCAGTGCCGACATGGGGTATGCCGGTAATCCGCAACAGCCGGAGGTGCAACGCACCATCGATGATGCCATTGCGCGCATCAGCGCTGCCGGCAAGGCGCCGGGCATTCTGACCGCCAATCCTGAGCTGGCGCAGCATTACCTGGCGTCCGGCGCGCTGTTTGTCGCGGTAGGGGTGGATACCACCCTGTTGGCGCGGGCGGCGGAGTCCCTGGCCGGTCGCTTTAAGCAGCAACAGCCTCCCGAGCAATCCCCGGGCGTTTATTAGGTTGCAGGACGCAATCTTACTGGAGACACCATGAGCAACGTCGATTCGCTGCCGCCGGTCAACCCGGCGCAGCAACATAAAGCGTTAACCGCCACCGAACAATCGGTGATTAAAAAGTTATTTCGGCGACTGATTATTTTCCTGTTTGTACTGTTTGTTTTCTCTTTCCTCGACCGCATCAATATCGGTTTCGCCGGGCTAACGATGGGCAAGGATCTCGGTCTCAGTTCGACCATGTTCGGTCTGGCAGCGACCCTGTTCTACGTCACCTACGTGATTTTCGGTATCCCGAGCAATATTATGCTGGGGATTGTCGGGGCGCGGCGCTGGATCGCCACCATCATGGTGCTGTGGGGCATCGCCTCAACCTGCACCCTGTTCGCCACCGGGCCAACCAGTCTGTATGTGCTGCGGATGATCGTCGGTATCACCGAGGCCGGCTTCCTGCCGGGTATTCTGGTGTACCTCACCTACTGGTTCCCGGCGTTTTACCGCGCCAGGGCCAACGCGCTGTTTATGATCGCCATGCCGGTGACCATGGCGATTGGCTCGCTGGTGTCCGGCTATATTCTGGCGCTGGACGGGTTGATGAACCTCAAGGGCTGGCAATGGCTGTTCCTGATAGAGGGCATTCCTTCGGTGCTGTTGGGCGTGGTGGTGTGGTTCTATCTGGACGATACCCCAGCCAAGGCCAAATGGCTGACCGACGAAGAAAAAACCAGTCTGAAAGCCATGATGGACGCCGACAAACTGCAGCTGGTGCAGCCCAATGGGCCAGGCAGCCACCGGGCGATGCAGCAGCGTAACCTGTGGCGGGAAATCTTCACGCCGATTGTGCTGATGTACACGCTGGCCTATTTCTGCCTGACCAATACCCTGAGCGCCATTAACATCTGGACGCCGCAGATCCTGCAGAGCTTCAACCAGGGCAGCAGCAATATTGTGATCGGCATTCTGGCGGCGATCCCGCAGATCTGCACTATCGCCGGGATGATCTGGTGGAGCAAACGCTCGGATAGGTTACAGGAGCGAAAACACCACACCGCACTGCCGTACCTGTTTGCCGCCGCCGGTTGGCTGCTGGCCTCGGCTACCGATCACAGCATGATCCAGCTGCTGGGGATAGTTATGGCGTCGGTAGGCTCGTTCACCGCTATGGCGATCTTCTGGACCACGCCGGATCAGTCGATCAGCCTGGAGGCGCGGGCGATCGGGATCGCGGTGATCAACGCCACCGGCAATATAGGATCGGCGGTCAGCCCGCTATTGATCGGCTGGTTTAAGGATCTGACCGGTAGTTTTAACTCCGGGCTGTATTTCGTTTCGGGACTGTTGATCCTGGGGGCGCTGATCGTCTGGCGTATTCCGATGCAGGGTTCGCGGCCGCGGGCCACGCCATAATGGGGATAGGTTACGGGCGCGGCATGCGACGCCCCTTACCGGAGGAATGAGGTCAATAGATGCAGAAAAGTACCGGTTTTATCGCCAATATCGATATCTGCAAAGAGTACGATGCACGTTATGCCACCGATGAAGTGCATTACGAAACCTTTGCCGGGCTGGCGGCCTTTTTTGGCCGCGATATGCAGGTGCACTGGCACGATCGTTACTTCCAGGTGCACTTTCTGGAGACCGGCAAGATTGAGCTGCAGTTGGACTCACAGCACTATTCGGTGCAGGCGCCGCTGTTTATCCTCACGCCACCCTCGGTGCCGCATGCGTTCTTCACCGAGCCGGACAGCGACGGCCACGTGCTGACGGTACGTCAGGAGCTGATCTGGCCACTGCTGGAACGGCTGTACCCCGGCAGCAACCTGGCGCTGGACATGCCGGGTATTTGCCTGTCGATGGCAGATGTGCCGCAAGAGCTGACGGCGCTCAGCCATTACTGGGCACTGATCCGCCGCGAATTCAGCCAGCGCCTGGCCGGTCGCGAACAGACGCTGGCGCTGCTGGCGCAGGCGGTGTTCACCCTGCTGTTACGCAATGCGTCGCTGGAGGACTCTGCCGCCAGTGGGGTGCGCGGCGAGCTGAAATTATTCCAACGTTTCAACAAGATGGTGGACGAGCGCTTCCGCGATCACCTGCCGGTGCCGGACTATGCCCAGGCGCTGGGGGTCACCGAGTCACGGCTCAATGACCTGTGTCGGCGTTTCGCCAATCAGCCCCCCAAACGACTGATATTCGATCGCCTGCTGCGTGAAGCCAAACGTATGCTGCTGTTCAGTGCCTGCACGGTGCATGAAACCGCTTATAGCCTGGGTTTTAAGGATCCGGCTTATTTCGCCCGTTTTTTCAATCGGCTGGAAGGCTGTTCCCCTTCGAGCTACCGCGCCGCACAACACTCCCTTTCGTAAGCTGGATCACAGTTTGCAGCGATAGTGGCAAAGCTGCCTGAAAAGTACCGGCGATTGCCGCAAAAGTCTCTTCTCGAAATCGGCGTTGGGGGCTTCAATTAAGCAACCAAAAGAAAACATTATTTTAACAAGTGGCCGGATCCACGGCCCATAAAATGCCGATTACGAGGAAGACTTAAATGAAACCTGAAGACTTTCGTGCTGACAACAAACGCCCGTTCACCGGCGACGAATACCTGAAGAGCTTGCAGGACGGCCGTGAAATTTATATCTATGGCGAGCGGGTGAAGGACGTTACCACTCATCCGGCATTCCGCAACGCAGCGGCCTCGGTCGGCCAGTTGTACGACGCGTTGCACGATCCGGTTAGCCAGGACCGTCTGTGCTGGGGCACCGATACCGGCAGCGGCGGCTATACCCACAAATTCTTCCGTTACGCCCGCAGCCCGGATGAGTTGCGCCAGCAGCGTGACGCCATCGCCGACTGGTCGCGTCAGAGCTACGGCTGGATGGGACGCACCCCGGACTACAAGGCGGCCTTCGGATCTGCGTTGGGCGCTAACCCGGAGTTTTACGGCCAGTTCGCTGATAACGCGCGCCACTGGTACAAACGCATTCAGGAAACCGGTCTGTACTTTAACCACGCCATCGTCAACCCACCGATCGACCGCCACAAGCCGGTCAACGAAGTGAAAGACGTATTTATTCAGGTGGAAAAGGAAACCGACGCCGGCATTATCGTCAGCGGTGCCAAGGTGGTGGCGACCAACTCGGCGCTGACCCACTACAACTTTATCGGCTTCGGCTCGGCCCAGGTGATGGGCGACAACCCGGACTTTGCGCTGATGTTTGTTGCACCGATGGACGCCGAAGGGGTGAAGTTGATCTCTCGCGCCTCTTATGAACTGGTTGCCGGTGCCACCGGATCGCCATTCGATTATCCGCTTTCGAGCCGTTTTGATGAGAACGATGCGATCCTGATTATGGATCATGTGTTGATCCCATGGGAAAACGTGCTGATCTACCGCGATTTCGATCGCTGCCGCCGCTGGAGCACCGAGGGCGGCTTCGCCCGGCTGTTCCCGCTGCAGGCCTGCGTTCGTCTGGCGGTGAAGATGGACTTTATTACCGCGCTGCTGCAAAAGAGCCTGGCCTGTACCGGCGTGCTGGAGTTCCGTGGCGTTCAGGCCGATCTCGGTGAAGTGGTGGCCTGGCGCAATCTGTTCTGGTCGCTGACCGACGCGATGTGCGCCGAGGCCACCAAGTGGGAAAACGGCGCCTATTTACCGGATTCCGCCGCGCTGCAGACTTATCGCGTGATGGCGCCGATGGCCTACGCCAAGGTGAAGAACATCATCGAAAAGAACGTCACCAGCGGCCTGATTTACCTGCCGTCCAGCGTGCGCGACATGAATAACCCTGAAATCGACAAATATCTGTCCCGCTATGTGCGCGGATCCAACGGGATGGATCACGTCGAGCGCATCAAGATCCTCAAACTGATGTGGGATGCGATCGGCAGTGAGTTCGGTGGCCGTCACGAACTGTATGAAATCAACTATGCCGGCAGTCAGGACGAGATCCGCCTGCAATGCCTGCGTCAGGCGCAGGGATCCGGCACCATGGGCAAGATGATGGAGATGGTCGACAAATGCCTGTCCGACTATGACCAGCACGGTTGGAAAGTGCCGCATCTGCATAATAATGACGATATTAATCAGTTGGATAAACTGCTTAAGTGAGCCGCGAGGAGGTTTGTATGTCTCAGGAAAATGAACACCGTCTGCTGTTTCGCGACGCCATGGCCAGCCTGTCTGCCGCGGTGAATATCGTCACCACCGATGGCCCGGCAGGACGTTGCGGTATTACCGCCACCGCGGTGTGTTCGGTGACCGATACGCCGCCGACGCTGCTGGTGTGCATTAACCGCAACAGCGCGATGAACCCGGTTTTCCAGGCCAATCAACGGCTGTGCGTCAACGTGTTGAATCATGAGCAGGAGCTGATGGCGCGCCACTTTGCCGGAATGACCGAGGTCAGTATGGAAGAGCGTTTCCGTCTGGATGACTGGCAGAGTGGCACGCTGGGGCAACCGGTGTTGCGTAACACGCTGGCCAGCCTGGAAGGGGAGATCGAACAGATCCAAAGCATCGGCACCCATCAGGTGTATCTGGTGCAGATCCGCCAGATCGTGGTCAGTGCGGCCGGTAACGGCCTGATCTACTTCAAGCGCAACTTCCATCCGGTGATGCACGAAAGGCTGGCTCTGGCCTGACCCTAATGGGCGCAGCTCACCGCTGCGCCCGATAATATCAACTTTTATTCGCCGCCAAATCACTCACCAGTCGGTTTACCGGATCGCTCATGTTGGTGAACTTGCTCAGTTCCGAGCGGGTCACCACCACAAATACCCCGACGTTTTTCTGCGGGATCATCGCCATATAGGTAATAAAGCCGCCGCCACCGCCGGTTTTCTGAATAATCCCCGGCAGTTCGCCGTTCGGTGCCATATACACCCAGCCCAATCCTAACGCGCTGGCTTCACCCGGCACGTCCATGCCTTTTAGCGAGACCAGATCGTTGCGTTGGAAGTACATGGTCTGTTCGCTGGCGGCGGTCGATTTACGTGAGCCAGAGACGTTGGAGGTAAGGAATTGCTGCATCCAGCGCTGCATGTCGCGCGGGGTGGAGTAAACGCCGCCGCTACCGGCCGCGGCTGTGGTGTCACGGCAGGCACTCGGACCGGCGGAAGCCACCATCAGGCGTGAGCACTGTTCGGCACTTGGGGTGAGAGTGGTGTCGACCATGCCGAGCGGTGCGGTGATTTTTTCCTTCAGCAGCGCGGTGTAAGGTTTACCCGCCGCCCGCGACAGTGCATCCGCCAGCAGGTCGTACGCCAGGTTGGAATAAGAGGCGCGCACGCCCGGTGGCACCGTGACGTTGGCGTGCTCCAGCCATTGCCAGCGCTGTGCCTTGGTCGGCCAGGTAAAGACCGGCGTTTTTGGCGGTTTCTTGCCCGGCTGTTCACGCGGCAGGGCGCTGGTGTGGGTTGCCAGGTTCAGCAAAGTGATCGGCTGGCGTGTGTTATAGGCCGGCACGTAAGCACCTTGGGGGGCATATTTGCGCAGCGGATCGTTAAGCTTGACCCGGCCTTCCGCCGCCATCTTGACCATCACTTCACTGGTCATCAGCTTGGTGATTGAGGCAATGCGGATCAGCGAGTCCGGGCGCGGGCGCAGGTTATTGCCGGGTTTGGTATCACCAAAACTGCGGTTAACCACCTGGTTACCGTCGATCACCACCAGCGCCATACCGGTGGCGCCGCTGTTGTAGAAAATATGTTCGGCATACTGGTCGACGATTTGCGAGGCCAGCTGCGGGGCGGCGGCCTGCGCGGCCAGCGGGGCGGCACACAGGCTCAGCGCCAGCAATGAAGCGGAGAAAGAGTTCTTCAACGGTCGTTATCCATTTTAAAAGGCAGCAGGGAAAAGGCCTGGGCCGTGGCATGACACGGCGTAATAGGCTGTCAGTGTAATGTGCCTCGGCCCTGGCTGCATGTGGAAAAAAGAGCGGTTTGAAAAAAAAATTTCCGCCGCTCCGATGCTGCCCATTCGGCTTACTGTGCGCGAGTGAAAATGGCGATCACTTGGTCCAGATGGGCTTTCATCGCCTTGCGTGCGCCGCGCACGTCACGGGCTTCAATCGCCGCCAGAATAGCCCGGTGTTCCTGTTCGGAACGGTGCGGCATATCGTCCGGCGTATAGTTGCGTTGCAATACGCGGAACATGCTGCCGTAACGATGGCCGAGCAGGTGACCGATGACAAACGCGTAGGCCGGGTTGCCGCTGGCCTGAGCGATACGGATATGGAATAGCCGATCGCCGGGATGGGTAGCCGAACCCGCGCGGTTATCGCGACAGTTTTGCTCGTAGGCATCGCGGATGCCTGCCAGCTCCTGATCGGTAGCGTGGCGCGCGGCCAGCGCGGCGGTTTCCGGTTCGATCAACAGGCGGGTTTGCAGCAGTGAGAACGGCGGCAGCTCGGCGTTAAAATCCAGCTCGATATTCAGCTCATCGTCGATTTCTGCCCACTGACCGCGCCCGGCCTGCGCCATCACCGGCTCCTGCGAAACCATGGTCGGCGTCTGTGCCCGGACAATCACCCCATTGCCGACTTTAACATCCACCAGACCAATTACTTCGAGCGCGATCAGCGCCTCACGCACAGAGGCGCGGCTGACCTGTAGCTGCTGGGCCAGATCCCGCTCGGACGGCAGGCGGCTGCCCGGAGGAAATTCATTATTATCGATAAGCCGCTTCAATTGGTCGGCTATCTGTCTGTAAATACGTGGGTTTTCCAGTCGGGTGATCGGCATTTTTGACCTTAGGCTGTTCGATGTTAAGTGATATTGCGCACAAATATGGCTCAAGCCGCTTGAGTAATGGTTAATCAAGTGTAAAAAATTGGTTAAACGGAAAGCTGTTTTGCCTGTGTCTCATAACATTCTCACCAAACCATAACGCGTAAAGCGTCTTTTGTCATGTTAAAGGCCTGACCTTTAACCGCCTTTAATGGCCTGACCATTAGGCCTTTAGGCCAAGGGAGCGAAAATGAATTTAAGTGGAAAACGCGTGCTGATCACCGCCGCCGGACAGGGTATCGGTTTCAGTACTGCCAGATTGTTTGCCGATGCGGGTGCCGAGGTGATCGCCACCGATATCAACATCGAACAACTGCAGGGGCTGCCCGGTATTCAGCCAATGACGCTAAACGTCACCGATCCTGCGGCGATCGCCGCGGCGGCGGAAACCCTCGGGCCGATCGATGTGCTGTTCAACTGTGCCGGTGTGGTGCACAGCGGTTCGATCCTCGAGTGCAGCGAGGAGCAGTGGGCATTCGCCCTCGATCTTAACGTGACGGCGATGTTCCGCATGATCCGCGCCTTCTTGCCCGGCATGCTGGCGCGCAAAAACGGTTCGATTATCAATATGTCGTCGGTCGCCTCCAGCGTGAAAGGGGTGCCGAACCGCTTCGCTTACAGCGCCACCAAGGCGGCGGTGATTGGCCTGACGCGTTCAGTGGCGGCGGATTACGTCACTCAGGGCATTCGTTGCAACGCCATTTGCCCCGGCACGGTGGAATCGCCGTCGCTGCGCCAGCGCATCGCCGAGCAGGCCCGTGAGCAGGGACGCAGCGAAGAAGAGGTGTATCAGGCGTTTGTTGCCCGCCAGCCGATTGGCCGCATCGGCACCACCGGCGAGATTGCCCAGTTGGCGCTGTATCTGGCGTCCGACGCCAGTTCCTATACCACAGGTACGGTGCAGATTATCGACGGCGGCTGGAGTAACTGAGGCCTGCCCATCTACTTTCTTAGTGAGGATTGCATGAAACTTTTACGTTATGGCGCACCGGGGCAGGAACGTCCGGGGATATTGGACAATCAGGGTCAGATCCGTGACCTCTCGCAGCACATCGCCGATCTGAGTGGTGAAGCACTGCTGCCCGCCGCGTTGGACCAACTGCGCGCGCTGGACATCAACCAACTGCCGAAGGTGGCTGGACAGCCGCGTTTGGGGCCGTGCGTGGGCCACATCGGCAAGTTTATCTGTATTGGTCTCAATTACGCTGACCATGCGGCGGAAACCGGCGCGGCGATCCCCTCTGAACCAGTGGTGTTCAACAAGTGGACCAGCGCGGTGGTCGGGCCGAACGATCAGGTGCAGATCCCGCGTGACTCGCTCAAGACCGACTGGGAGGTGGAGCTGGGGGTGATCATTGGTCAGGGTGGGCGCTATATCAGCGAGCAGGACGCGATGCAGCACGTTGCCGGCTACTGCGTGATCAACGACGTCTCGGAGCGTGAATTCCAAATCGAACGCGGCGGCACCTGGGACAAGGGCAAGGGGTGCGACACCTTTGGCCCCACCGGCCCCTGGCTGGTGACTGCCGATGAAATTGCCGATCCCCATAGCCTGAATCTGTGGCTGGAAGTGGACGGCAAACGCTATCAGGACGGCAATACCAGCACCATGATCTTCCGCATTCCACAAATTATCAGTTACCTGAGCCGCTTTATGAGTCTGCAACCGGGCGATGTGATCTCCACCGGCACGCCACCTGGCGTCGGCATGGGGCAAAAGCCAACGCCGGTCTACCTGAAGGCCGGGCAGACGATGCGCCTGGGGATTGAGGGATTGGGTGAACAGTGTCAAACAACCGTACAAGCCTGATGGGGAGCATGCCATGACCACAATTACCGCACTGCGGGTTGAAGATATTCGTTTCCCCACCTCGCTGGCGCTGGATGGATCCGACGCGATGAATCCGGATCCGGACTATTCCGCCGCCTACGTGATCCTGGAGACCGATCGTGACGATCTGACCGGCCACGGGCTGACCTTTACCATCGGCCGCGGCAATGAGATCTGCTGCGCGGCGATCCGCGCGCTGGAGCATCAGATCGTCGGGGTTTCGTTGGAAGAGATCGCCGCCGATATGGGCGCCTTCTGGCGACGTTTTACCGGTGACAGCCAGTTACGCTGGATCGGCCCGGACAAGGGCGCGATCCACCTGGCGACCGGGGCGGTGATCAACGCGGTTTGGGATCTGTGGGCCAAGGCCGAGGGTAAACCGGTGTGGCGACTGGTGGCAGAGATGACGCCAGAGGAGCTGGTACGCTGCATCGATTTTCGCTACATCACTGACTGCATTACCCCGCAGGAAGCGCTTACCTTGCTCAAACAGCGGGCACACGGCAAGGAGCAGCGCCTGGAACGGCTGCTGCAGGACGGGTATCCCTGCTACACCACTTCCGCCGGTTGGCTGGGTTACCCGGACGATAAGCTGCGCCGGCTGTGTCAGGAAGCGGTCGATGCCGGTTTCTCCTACCTGAAGCTGAAGGTCGGGCGCGATCTGGAAGATGATATTCGCCGGGTGCGCATTGCCCGCGAGGTGATCGGCCCCGATCGTCAACTGATGATCGACGCCAACCAGGTTTGGGAAGTCAACGACGCCATTCCCTGGGTGAAGCATCTGGCGTTCGCCAAACCCTGGTTTATCGAAGAACCGACCAGCCCGGACGACGTGGAAGGGCACCGCCGTATCCGCGAAGGGGTGCATCCGGTCAAGGTGGCCACCGGCGAGATGTGCCAAAACCGCATCCTGTTCAAGCAGTTCATCATGCGCGAAGCGATTGACGTGGTGCAGATCGACGCCTGTCGCCTGGGGGGCGTTAATGAAGTGCTGGCGGTGATGCTAATGGCGGCCAAATACAACCTGCCGGTGTGTCCGCACGCCGGTGGCGTGGGACTGTGCGAATACGTTCAACATCTGTCGATGATCGACTACCTGTGCATTGCCGGCACCCACGACGGCCGGGTGATCGAATACGTCGATCATCTGCATGAACATTTTGTCCATCCCTGTGAGGTCAAGGGGGCGGCCTATATGCCACCGCTCAATCCCGGATATTCGATCGAGATGCATGCGGCGTCGCTCGAACAATACCGGTTCCGCGGTTGAACGGGAAACAAACCATGCTGCGCATCGATGCTCACCAACATTACTGGCATTACCTGCCGCAACGCTATCCGTGGATCAGCGAGCAGATGGCGGTGTTGCGACAGGATTTTGGCCCAAAGCAGCTCGACCCCCTGCTGGAACGCCACGGTTTTGACGGTGCGCTGGTGGTGCAGGCCCGGCAGTGCGAGCAGGAAACCCAAACGCTGCTGGCGCAGGTGCCGCAGAGCCGCGGTGTGTGCGGGGTGGTGGGCTGGCTGGATATCACCGCGCCGCAGCTGCCGCAGCGGCTGGAGGTATGGCGGCAGCAACCTCTGCTGCGCGGGTGGCGTCATTTGGTGCAAGACGAGCCGCAGCCGGATGCCTGGTTGGCGCTGCCGGAAGTGCGGCGCGGTATGCAGGCGTTACAACGGCATGGCTACGTCTACGACATTCTGGTCACTCACCGGCATTTGTCGGCGGCGGCGCAGTTTGCTGCCGAACATGACGATTACTGGCTGGTACTGGACCATCTTGGCAAACCGGATATCGCTCAGGGTGCAGAACATTGGGCACAGCAAATCAAGCCTTTGGCGGCGTTGCCGCACGTGGTCTGCAAGCTTTCCGGGTTAATCACCGAAGCCCCCGGTGGGCATTGGCAGGCCTCACAGCTACTGCCGTTTTTTGAGGCGGCGCTGGAGGCGTTCGGCCCGCAGCGGCTGATGTTTGGTTCTGACTGGCCGGTGTGCCTGCTGGCGGGTGATTACGGCCAGGTTTATCAACTGAATGAGCAGGCGATCGCCACGCTGAGTCCTTCGCAGCAGGCGGAGATTTGGGGTGGCACGGCATGCCGAATTTATGGGTTAACGGAGTCTGGTTATGGATCTGTATCTGAAAGATAAGGTGGTGATGGTTACCGGTGGCGGCTCCGGCATCGGTGCGGCGGTTTCCCAACTGCTGGCTGAAGAAGGGGCAATCCCGGTGATTGTCACTAACGCCATGCCTGAGGCCGAGTTTCTGGCGCAGCTGCGTCGCTTGCAGCCACGGAGCACGGTGATCATCACCGATTTGTGTGAAGAACAGCAGTGTCGGCGGGCGGTGGCGCAAACGCAGGAAAGCTTCGGCCGTATCGATGCATTGGTGAATAACGCCGGCGTTAACGATGGGGTAGGGCTGGAGGCCGGGCGTGAAGCCTTTGTCGGATCGCTGGAGAAAAACCTGATTCATTACTACCTGATGGCGCACCTGTGCCAGTCGGCGTTGCAAAGCAGCAAGGGGGCGATCGTCAATATCGCCTCCAAGACCGCACTCAGCGGGCAGGGCGGCACCAGTGGCTATACCGCCGCCAAGGGCGCGGTGCTGGCGTTGACACGCGAGTGGGCGGTGTCGCTGCGCCATGAAGGGGTGCGGGTTAATGCGGTGGTACCGGCGGAGGTGATCACGCCGCAGTACCAACGCTGGATCAATACCTTCGAGCAGCCGGAGCAGCAGCTCGAGAAAATTACCGCGCGTATTCCTTTCGAACAGCGGATGACCACACCGCAGGAAATCGCCAACACCGTGGTGTTTTTGATTTCATCGCGTTCGTCGCACACCACCGGGCAATGGCTGTCGGTGGACGGGGGTTATCTGCATCTTGACCGGGCTATCACATGAGTGGCGTGACGGGGACGAGGCAGCGCTTCTGCCAGGCGCTCGATCTGGTCGACTCACCGGCGTTGATCGAGGAATACCTGGCCTATCACCAACGCATCTGGCCAGAAATTGCCGTTCATCTGCGTGAGCACGGCATCCTGGATATGGAGATTTACCGGCTGGGTACCCGGCTGTTCATGATTGTTGAAGTCAGTAGCGGATTCGATGCCGAGCGGTTTGACGCCGCCGGTTTGAGCAATCCCCACGTGCAGCGCTGGGAAGCCCTGATGTGGCACTACCAGGTGGCCACCCCCTGGACGCCGCAAGGCGAAAAATGGGTGGTGATGGAGCGGATATTCTCTTTGAAACAACAATAACTTACCCTACCGAGGATATATCAATGCTTGCTGAAAAAACTGCTGCCCCACCTCAGGTGGGCGCCAAGGCGACGGCCAATCTGCGCTGGGCTTTTATCTTGGTGACCAGCCTGTTCTTTATGTGGGGGCTGTCATATGGCCTGCTGGACGTATTAAATAAGCACTTTCAGGAAACGCTGCACGTGACCAAGGCGCAGTCGGGATTATTACAGGCGGCATATTTTGGCGCCTACTTCCTGGTGGCGCTGCCCGCCGGCTATTTTATGGATAAAAAAGGCTACAAAGCCGGCATTCTGATCGGACTGTGTCTGTATGCGCTGGGGGCATTGCTGTTTGTACCGGCGGCCTCCGCCAACAGTTTTGGCATGTTCCTGTTTGCGCTGTTTGTGATTGCCTGCGGGCTGGGTTGCCTGGAAACCGCCGCCAACCCTTACGCCACGGTATTGGGGGACGCAAAGGGGGCCGAACGGCGGCTGAACCTGTCCCAGTCGTTTAATGGGTTAGGGCAGTTTATCGGCCCGATGATCGGCGGCACGCTGTTTTTCTCCGCCACCCAGGGGGCAGGCAGCGGTGACCAGAGCGCGGTGAAGATGACCTATGTGGCGATCGCCGTGTTGGTACTGCTGATTGCCTTTTTGTTCAGCCGCACCCGGTTGCCGGACATCCGCGAGGAAGAGCAGCCGGAGCACGGTGAAATTGCTCAGGGGTTGTGGCAGCACAAGCACTTTGTTGGCGGGGTGATCACCCAGTTCTTCTACGTGGCGGCACAGGTCGGTGTTGGTGCGTTCTTTATTAACTATGCCACCGAACACTGGAGCGACGTTTCCAACCAAAGCGCGTCCTATTTGCTTTCTATCGCCATGATTTGCTTTATGGTCGGGCGCTTCTTCAGTACCTGGCTGATGGGCAGGGTCAAACCGGCCACGCTGTTGATGGTTTACTCGTTGGTCAACATTGTGCTGTGCGGTGTCGTTATGCTCAGTATGGATGGCATCTCGGTGGTGGCGCTGATCGCCGTATTCTTCTTTATGTCGATTATGTTCCCGACCATTTTCGCCCTGGGGGTGAAAAACATGGGCAAACACACCAAGCGCGCCAGCTCCTTTATGATCATGGCGATCGTTGGCGGTGCCATCATGCCTTACTTTATGGGGGCGCTGGCGGACAGGTATAGCACGGCGTTGTCGTATTGCCTGCCGCTGCTGTGTTTTGCCGTGGTGTTTGCTTACGGCCTACAGCAGCGCCGCCGCTAAGCTCACAGCCCGCCGGCTCACACGGCGGCGGGTTGAACGTTTTGCGCCAACTGAATATTATTGCGGCCGTTGTTTTTCGCCTGATATAACGCGGCGTCGGCCGCCCGGATCGCCGAGGCCACATCCAGCTTGTCCAACGCGGAGATCCCGGCACTGAGCGTGACCGTGGTGGTTTCAAACTGGTTAAAGCGATGGGGGATTTTGAGTTCCTGCACCCGCTGGCGCACCCGTTCAGCCACTTGGGTGGCGTAATCCTCATTCACATTGGTCAACAGCACCAAAAACTCCTCTCCACCGTAACGCACCACGATATCGCGTGAACGTACCGAATCGCGGATGGCGATGGCGACCTGCACCAGCGCCTGGTCACCCATGGTATGGCCATAATTATCGTTATAAGCCTTGAAGTGATCGATATCGAGCAGCAGTACAAAATGGCAGTCTGACGCGGCCGCCGGCAACATATTGATTTTATTCTCCAGGCCACGACGGTTATAGAGCCCGGTTAAGGGGTCGATCATGCTTAAATTGCTGAACCTGTCCCGTTCGTTATACAGATTCGCCACCAGGGTTTGGGTAAAGTGTTCGCTGCGTTTAAGCATCAGGTGATGGATAGAGAACGCGATAATCGGCAATACCGTGGTGAATACTATCCGCATGGTATTGTGCATGCCGTCCAGTAATAGAATGACTAATGCGGATGGAACGGCGTGCAGGCAGAAGGCGATAAAATTATCGGTTAAGGCAATGGCGCTGATAAAAAACATACTGAACAGGCTAATTAATAGAAAACTTTGGTTGTTCGGCGCACAGTGCTGACTTTTAAGGTAAATATGTGCCGCCCACAGCAGACCCAGGACGCAGGAAAATAGATTCAGTTTTTTGACGTATAACCGCGGAGACTGCAAGGTAAATAAAAATGCCGCCAGACAAAATAGCGGTATACCTAATAAAGGCAGGGTAAAAGCGGGTTTATTTTGAAACGGGACTAATAATGTAAATACGGAAGAGGCCGCGTTCATCAATAAAAATAAAAATAATGATAAGCGGTGTTTGCTGTTCAGCAGTTCCTGATAAGAACGCGCGTTCATGCGGAATTCACTCTTTACAATATCGATCTGTCGAAAAGGTAAGGTTGCGAAAAATTCTGTCGGTGGGAATTAAACACTCGCATTGTATGGTTGTAGATTGTGATTATTAACATGCGAATTAGACTAGGAATTTTCTTATGGCAAATTATCATTTTTCAACCGTTATGTCATCCGCGTTTGACCGTCGCGGCGAAAATGATGCGCAGTGAAAAAAAGTGGTATATGATATTGGTTCTCATTATCACTTGAAGGGTAGGGTTATCATGATTGCCGCCATGATTACCGCGTGTGGGCTGTGGGGCGTCAGTTGGTGCCTGGGTAGCCGTCTGGCCAGCGCCTGGGGCGTTTTGCTGCCCTGCGCCTTGTTGCCGTTACTGGCATTGATCAACCTGGATATGATGCAATTGCGCACGCTGATTGTGATTGCCATGCTGGCCACCCTGGTGATGCTGTTCAATAGCCGTTGGCGACACTACCTGCTGCTGCCTTCCTGCATGGCGCTGGCCGGTGGACTGGCGGCGATCGGTCTGAACTTCAATCTGGGCTGAAAACGCAAAAACCACGCTTTCGCGTGTTCATCATTGTTTCGATTGGGGATTGTTTTGGGGGTATTACCGGAGAGAGTTATCGATTGGTGCGAAGAGAGGGACTTGAACCCTCACGTCCGTAAGAACACTAACACCTGAAGCTAGCGCGTCTACCAATTCCGCCACCTTCGCA